>CENP01029952.1_pt1 | contig 22658 bp, 26 predicted proteins | sample 361281 | NCBI WGS metagenome assembly CENP01 (sample SAMEA2591122, study PRJEB7988) | marine metagenome | biome: marine biome (ENVO:00000447); feature: deep chlorophyll maximum layer (ENVO:xxxxxxxx); material: saline water (ENVO:00002010), including plankton (ENVO:xxxxxxxx) | depth 70 m | reverse complement strand
AAAATTTTTCTTTTTAGATTTATTTTTATTGTGAATTTTAAATAAATCTATCTCTGCTAAATGTTTTATTTTTTTGATATAATTGTTAACTAATATTTCTATATTACTATTTTTCTCACTGCTGATATATATTATTTTAAAATTCATATGAAATCAATATTGTATAGATAATAAAGTATTAGGAATATTCGATAAATTTAATTACTTTTTTTTCAATGAGTTATTATGTAGAAGTAATCTTACCTCTTCCCCTTGATCAAAAATTTACATATTTTGTTTCAAAGCAGGAATTTGATTTCATAAAGCCTGGAATGCGTATTATAGTTCCTTTTGGAAAGTCAAAATTTCTAACCGCAATTGCTCATTCTGTTCATCAAGAGTTTAGAGGATCCTTTGAATTGAAATCAATTCATCAAATCATAGATAATTGGCCGGTTGTAAATGAAGATCAATTAAAATTTTGGGATTGGATTTCAAAGTACTATATGTGCTCAATTGGAGATGTTTTAAAGGCAGCTTTACCAAGTAATTTACTGCTCCAGAGTGAAACGGTAATTTCCATAAATCCAAACGCCAAAATTGTTAAATCAAATCTTAATGATACCGAATATTTATTAATGGATGCTTTGGAAATAAATAATCAGTTATCAGTAGATCAAGCTTCATTAATAATAACTAAAGGAAATATTTTTAAAATTATTCATGCTCTTAGTGAAAAAGGTTTTCTTTTAATTGAAGAAAAAACATACTCTAAGTACAGTTTAAAATATGCTAAGTATGTTAGATTAAAATATAATATTAAGGAAAAAAATATTTATGAACTCATCAATAAGTCAACAAATCAAAAACTTTTTTATGAGCATTATAAACAATTAAAAATAAACTCAAATGACGATATTAAAATTTCTGATTTTAAGCTATTAAAATCTTCATATATATCTATTCTAAAAAAAATGGAAGAAAAAGGGATATTTGAAATTTTTGAAAAAGAAGTTAAAAGGAATATAATGCTTGTAAACTCAAAACCTAAAAAAATAGTTTTGAGTGAATTGCAACACACAGCACTTGAAGAAATTAATTTAAAGTTTAAATCTAACAATATTGTCCTTTTTAAGGGGGTTACATCTTCAGGAAAAACAGAAATATACATTAGTCTAATAAAAAAATATTTAAAGGACTCAAATCAAATTTTATTTTTAGTGCCAGAAATAGCTTTAACAACGCAGTTAGTTACACGATTGAGTAAGTTTTTTTCTGAAAATTTAATTGTTTATCATTCAGGCCTTAATATTAATCAACGGGCAGAACTTTGGAATGAGCTAATTTTTACAAATAAAACAAAAATTATTATTGGTGCTAGATCATCAATTTTTTTACCTTTTGCTAATCTAAAGTTGATAATAGTTGATGAAGAGCATGAAGTTTCTTATAAACAATTTGACCCATCTCCTAGGTATAATGCCAGAGATGCATCAATAATTTTATCTAATATCCATGGTGCTAATATTTTATTAGGCACTGCTACACCCTCTGTTGAAAGTTATTTAAATGCAAAGATTACAGAAAAGTTTGCATATGTTGAATTAAACCAGCGCTATAAAAATATTCCTATGCCTGAAATTCAATTAGTTGACATGCTAGAAAAAAAGAATAAAAAGAAAAAATATGGATTATTTTCTGATATTTTACTTCAAAAAATTAAATTAAGTCAAAAGCAAGGTAAGCAAACTATATTATTTCAAAATAGAAGAGGTTACTCTCCTGTATTAGAATGTAATGATTGTCATCACGTACCAAGATGTATAAATTGTGATGTAAGTCTCACATTGCATTTATCAAAAAATTCCTTAAAATGTCATTATTGTGGATTTGAGGAAAAATCAATCAATAATTGCATAAAATGTGGCAGTAGAGATTTGATTTCCAAGGGCTTTGGAACAGAGCAAGTAGAATTAGAGTTAAAAGATTTTTTCCCAGATTTGAGAGTTGCAAGATTAGATCATGACACAACTAGAGGAAAAAATAGTTATAAGACAATAATTCAATCTTTTGAAAATTTAGAATTTGATGTTTTAATAGGAACACAAATGGTAACAAAAGGCTTAGATTTTAAAAATGTTAATTTGGTAGGAATAATGAATATTGATAATTCATTAAATTATCCTGATTTTAGGTCATATGAGCGTTGTTTTCAACTTGTTCAACAAGTTTCGGGTAGATCAGGAAGATCTGATGAAAAAGGAGAAGTAATTATACAATCTAATAACCCAAATAACCAAATACTACAGAAAATTATTTATGGAAAAGAAACTAATTTCTTTCAAGAACAAATATTGGACAGAGAAAGTTTTAAATATCCTCCATACGTAAAGCTTATAAAAATAACATTTAAACATCAGAATATTAATAAGGTAAATAATTCTTCTAAGTGGTTTCATCGTAGGGTATACCCATATTTTAAATCTAATATTCTTGGCCCAGAGTTTCCATATATTTCAAGAATCAGAAATAAATATTTGAAAAGTGTCTTGATAAAAATTCCTGATGATTATTCATTATCAGGTGTAAAAAATATAATTAAAAAATCAATTAATTCCTTGCAGTCAATTTCAGAATTCAGGCCTGTGAGGATAATTGTAGATGTTGATCCCTATTAATTTTTTTAATATACCTTATTCCCTACTAAAAATAGTGAACAAAAAATTATCAAAACATCAGAAAATTATATATTTTTGCACGCATTAATAAAAAAAACAATAATGAATCATTACGAAACTGTTTTCATTTTAAATCCCGTTTTGTCTGATGAGCAGACAAAGGAAACAGTCCTGACATATGAAAAGTTTTTAACATCCAAAGGTGCTAAATTTATTTCAAAAGAGGATTGGGGTTTAAAAAAACTAGCTTATCCAATCCAAAATAAAAAAAGTGGTTTTTATCACTTATTTGAATATACTGTTGATCCAAATATTATTTCCGATCTTGAACTTGAGTTTAGAAGAGATGAAAGGTTCATGAGATACTTAACTGTTAAACTAGATAAGCATGCAGTTGATTGGGCTGAAAAAAGAAGAGAAAGAACTAAAACTAAAAAAGTATAATTATGTCAACAATTCAAGAAGAAGCATCTGGTAAAAAAAGCGGTGAAATTAGATATTTAACCCCGCTTGATATTGACAATTCAACTGTTAAAAAATATTGTAGATTTAAAAAGTATGGAATAAAATATGTTGATTATAAAGACTCTGATTTTTTGCTGCAATTTATTAATGAACAAGGTAAACTTTTGCCAAGAAGAATTACTGGAACCTCGTTAAAGTATCAAAGAAAAGTTTCTGTAGCGGTAAAAAGAGCAAGACACCTTGCGCTTTTACCATATGTTGCTGATCTTCTAAAATAAAATTTATCACTATGGAAATTATTTTAAAAAAAGACGTTGAGGGTGTTGGTTTTAAAGACGATATAGTTGAAGTTAAAAATGGTTTTGGAAGAAATTTTTTGATTCCCAATGGCTCAGCTATACTAGCTACTCCGTCAGCAAAAAAAGTTTTAGCTGAAAATCTGAGACAGAGGGTTGTCAAGGATAAAAAAATTATTGAAAATGCCAAAGAGTTAGAAAAAACAATTTCAAAAATCAAAATTAAAATTAAAGCTAAAGTAGGTGAGGGTACTAAATTATTTGGTTCAGTAAATAATAATGATATTTCAAAAGAATTAATTAATAACGGAGTAGAATTAGATAAAAAATCTATTATAATTAGTGGAAATAATATTAAGCAGTTAGGCTCATACAAAGCTAAAATTAGATTACATCGAGATGTGATATTTGAAGTTCCCTTTGATGTTATTGCAGAAAAAAAATAGTTAAATCTAAAATAAGTTTTAAAACACCTGCATTTTGTAGGTGTTTTTTTTTTAAATTAATTAAATTTATATCATGCAGAAGCCACTCCCAGCCAAAGGAACCCGAGACTTTGGACCAATCCAGATTTATAAGAGAAATTATATTCTTGATATAATTAAAGAAAATTTCACTAAGTACGGATATTTTCCTTTGGAAACCCCAAGTTTTGAAAAAACTTCAACTTTATTAGGTAAATATGGTGATGAGGGTGAGCGTTTGATATTTAAGATTTTAAAATCAGGAAATTTTTTAAATGGGTTAAATCCTGATAAATTAAATTTTGAAGATGTTTCCAATCTTGCAAATAACATTTGTGATAAAGCTTTGAAATATGATTTAACAGTCCCATTTGCTAGATATGTATCTCAAAATTTTAATGAATTAATATTTCCTTTTAAAAGGTCACAGATTCAAAATGTTTGGAGAGCGGATAAACCTCAAAAAGGAAGATTCAGAGAGTTCTTACAATGTGATGCTGATGTTATTGGTTCCAAATCCATGATGCAAGAAATTGAATTTATTTATTTGTTCGATAATGTCTTTAATGATCTTCATTTGAATGGTTGTATAATAAAGTTAAATAACAGGAAACTTTTGTTAGGTTTATGTGAAATTTTAGATTGTCAAGATAAATTTTCAATATTGGTTAATCAGTTGGATAAGCTCGATAAAGTTGAAAGCAAAAAAATTAAAGATAATCTTAAAATTAAGGGGTTTTCTTCTAATCAAATTGATTCAATTTTTGATTTAATCGCAAAATCATATAATATTAACTCAAATATGGATTATTTTAAGAATTTTTTTGAAAAATCTATTATTGGTAGTCAGGGTCTATATGAGTTGGAATTCATTTTCAATTATTTTTCTAAGCAAAAGCTCTTAATATCAAGTCTAGTTTTTGATATGTCATTGGCTAGGGGAATAGATTATTATACCGGAGTTATTTTTGAGGTAGTTCAAAAAAATAAAAGTTATGGTTCTATTGCTGGGGGAGGTAGATATGATAATTTAACAGAAATATTTGGGGTAAATGATACAAGCGGTATTGGAATTAGTTTTGGTTTAGATAGAATATTTTTAACGTTGGATGAATTAAAATTATTTCCTGAGTTTAAGAGCAAAATGGTAAAAGTATTGTTTACAAATTTCGGAACTGATTTTACTGAAGACATTATCAAATTTACTACTGCGTTTAGGAATGCAGGTATTATTTCTGATTTTTGTCCTGATTTTATACCTCTAAAAAAACAGTTAAAATATGCAAACCAAAAAGAAATACCATTTGTTATTTTATATGGTGAAGAAGAGATAAAAAGCAAGGTTTTTACGCTAAAACATATGAAAAGTGGTGATCAAGAAAAATTATCGTTTGATCAATTGATTTCGAAATTGAAAAACGGTTAAACTATAATTATATATTATCTCTTTTATTATTTTTTTAGTAGCGAGACCGAGATTTGAACTCGGGACCTCCGGGTTATGAATCCGACGCTCTGACCAACTGAGCTATCTCGCCCTTTAAAATTGTTGCCAAATATAAAGTTATAATCTTTTTTATTCAACTTATGCTAATAAATTATTTACCTATTTTATATTTTGAAAAGAATAAATGTATATATTAACATCAATCAAATTAAACTAACATGAGTGATAGAGTAAAATTTGAAATGGAATTCCCCATAAAAGCTTCTCAAAAGCTGCTTTTTCAGTACATATCTACTCCATCTGGATTATCTGAGTGGTTTGCTGATAATGTGAATTCAAGAGGAGAAATTTTTATTTTTATCTGGGATGGTTCAGAGGAAAAAGCAAAATTATTACAAAAAACTAATGGTGAAAAAATTAAATTTCAGTGGATGGATGATGAAACAACAAATTATTTCTTTGAATTTAGAATTCAGTTTGATGAAATTACTAAAGATGTATCTTTGATTGTAACAGATTTTGCAGAGGATGAGGATGAGGTTGAGGAGTCCAAATTGTTGTGGACTAATCATATATCTGATTTAAAAATGGTTTTGGGCTCTACTTAATTATTCTGCGGGTCGTTTGGCGCATTTAGCCATATTTTAAACTCAGAATTAGATTTTTTAATTTCGTTTTTCCATAAATTTTTTACATTATTTTCAAAAACATTGGTTTTTTTTTTACTTTTAATAATCCAACTTCCTTCTTTTATCTCATCATTTAATTGATCAAGTGTCCAGCTTGAATAACCTGAAAAAAATTTTACTTTATTTTTCCAATTAAAAGCTTTGTTATTAATTATTTTAATAAGTTTCTCATAATCTCCACCAAAATATATATTGTCATAACAAAATCTGCTGTTTTTGATAATTCCTGGTTCATTATGAATAAAAAATAAATTATCTTGATTAACTGGACCACCAGAAAATACTTTTATTTTTTTTTCATTAACTGATGAATCTATATCCGTAAGATTATAATCCAGTTGATTATTAATAATTAATCCAATAACCTCTTTATCATTTATTTCAGTTATCAAAACTATTGATCTTTTAAAATAGTAATCAGATAGAATATTTGGTGTTGATATTAATAAATTACCTGGATTTATTTTTTTCATTCTGCTGTTAAATGATTATTAATGTTAAAACCATTTAAAAACGACTTTATTTTCATTCTTTTTTTACCCTCAATTTTAATATCTATCAACAGAATATAACCGTCAATACAGTTTATTTTAAAATCATTTTTTGAAATAATAATATGTCCAGGGTTAAGCTTATTATTTATAAGTTTATATTCGCTATCATAGATTATAATATTTTTTTTTGTGTTGTCATTAGAATCAATAATTGTTGTTCTTGCTCCAGGGTATGGAGATAATCCTCTAATTTTATTGTATATATCAATTGCTTTGCTTTTCCAATTTATTTTAATATTATACTTATTTAATTTATATGCAGTTTTATAGGATTTATTGGGTTCTTGTTTACTAGATTTAATACTGTTATTTACCACTCCATTAATTGTTTCATTTATTAATAATGAGCCTATTTTACTAAGGGAGTTGTGTAAATCTTCAGCATTATCAGTTTTGTTGATTTTTATTCTTTTCTGCAATAAAATATCTCCTGTATCAATTTTATCATCAATAAAAAAAGTAGTTACACCTGTATATTTTTCTCCGTTAATTAAAGCCCAATTAATCGGAGCTGCACCTCTGTAATTAGGAAGCAGTGAGGCATGTAAATTTATTGTTCCAAGATATGGAATACTCCAAATAACTTTAGGTAGCATTCTGAATGCTACAACAATTATAAAATCCGGTTTAAATTTTTTTATTTTTTCGACAAAGTTTGGATCCTTTAAATTTTTAGGTTGTAAAAGCTCAATATCTTTTCTTATGGCATATTTTTTAACAGCAGAATTTCTAATTTTCAGGCCTCTTCCAGATGGTTTATCATAGTTTGTAACAATTGCTAATAGATTAAAATTATTTGCAATTTGATTCAGGGTTGGTACTCCAAACTCTGATGTACCCATGAAAATAATATTTATTTTTATTTTTTTCAATGAACAGTTTTTAATATAAATGTTACTCTGTCATTTACAGATTTTTTTGGAAGAATAATAATGTTATATCCTAATTGTTTATACATTTTTTTAATATGAAAATCAATTTCTAGTAACTCATTATATGTTTCGTACCTCTCTGAATCATTTGTATATATTGCTTCCCAAGGCTCTGCAATAAAAATTGTATCATAATTGAATTTTAAAATTTCTTTCATCATTGAACTTTTATATTCAATTTTTTTAAAGTTTAGGTATGCTAAAATATCTGGGATACCTCTGTCATAAAAAAAATAATCATTTTTACTTTTTGATCCTTCTTCAAATTGCTTCTTTCTTTTATCCATCAAAATATTACTAAAGTCTATAGGGTTTGATAAAAAATATTGCTCAGAATCATTGTTTTTATACTTTTTTGTTACTTCCCTTGAGGACTCGTTAAATACATTAAAATTCATTTTCTTAAGGGACTCAATTATTGAACTTTTTCCAGTTCCAGGCCCTCCTGTGATAACAACTCTCATTTAGTATAAAATTCGTTTATTATGATTAAATTGATATGTAAATTTAATTATTATAAAAATATGAGCAGCGAGAATAAAGTTTTTTATCATAATCTGAAAAAACTTTTAAAAGAAACTAGTTCATGGCCATCAAAATATATATTTAAATTTATTTTTAGTGAAGATGGTGATCAAAGTCAAATTATTAAGGAAATATTTAGTAATTCATCTACAGAATTTATTGTTAAGTTATCAAAAAATGGAAAATATATTTCGTTATCTGTCTCCTTAATTGTAGAAAATCCAGATTATATTATCAAAAAATACGAAGAAGTTTCAGAGAAAACTGAAAATGTGATTTTATTGTAATCTACAAAACATTTTTTTGTAATTTGCGAAGTATTATTCACCTAATAAAAAAAAATTGAAAGATAATTTAGAATATAATTCAGTAAGGGAAGATTTGATTATTCCGGAGTATGGAAGACATATCCAAAAAATGATTCATCATGCATCTTCTCAGAAGTCCAAAGATGAAAGAAATAAAATTGCCAAATCGATAATCTCTGTGATGGGTAATTTACAACCACATTTAAGAGATGTATCTGATTTTCAGCATAAATTATGGGATCAACTTTTTATAATGTCTGATTTTGATTTAGATGTTGATTCTCCTTTTGATAAACCTAAAAAAGAAGAGCTTTTGGCTAAGCCAGATCCATTATCCTATCCTCAAAATTTTCCAAAGTATAGATTTTATGGAAACAACATTAAGATTATGATTGATGAAGCTGTAAAATGGGATTCGGGAGATAAGAAAGAGGCACTGCTTTATACAATAGCAAATCATATGAAAAAATGCTTTTTAAATTGGAATAAAGATAGTGTTGAAGACCAAGTTATTTTTGATCATCTCTACGAATTATCAGATTCTAAAATTGATCTTCGAAACTCCAAAGAAACTTTACTAGATTCATCTGTTTTAATGAGATCCAAAAAGAGATATTCTAACAAGAAGTATTTTAAGAAAAATAATAAGGGTCGTAAAAGATTTTAATTATATAAAGTGTGCAAACTTTTAGAATACAAGGTGGTAGCAAATTAAATGGTGATGTTGTTCCTCAAGGAGCTAAAAATGAAGCTCTTCAAATTATATGTGCTACTCTTTTAACATCTGAAGAGGTAGTTGTAAGTAATATTCCTGAAATTATAGATGTTAATAAGTTAATCAATCTTCTTTCATCAATTGGTGTTAAAGTAAATAAAATTAATCCTAATAAATACAGCTTTAAAGCTGAACAAATTAATTTAAAATCCTTAAGTTCTGAAAAATTTAAGACAGATGGCAAAAGTATAAGAGGATCAATTATGATTGTTGGCCCACTGCTAGCTAGATTTGGAATTGCTAGCATTCCAAGACCAGGTGGAGATAAAATTGGAAGAAGGAGGCTTGATACTCACTTTGGTGGGTTAATTAAGTTAGGCGCTCATTTCACATATGATAAAGAAAGTCGCTTTTATTCTGTAAAAGCTAAAAAATTAGTTGGAACTTATATTTTGATGGAGGAGGCTTCTGTTACAGGTACGGCAAATATTATTATGGCAGCATCCCTTGCAAAAGGTGAAACAATAATTTATAATGCTGCGTGTGAACCATATATTCAACAACTTTGTAAACTTTTGATCTCTATGGGTGCAAAAATATCTGGTTTAGGTTCTAATCTATTAAAAATTAATGGTGTTGATTCTCTGGGAGGTGCAAATCACAAGGTTCTTCCAGATATGATTGAAATTGGTAGTTGGATAGGACTTGCAGCTATGACCAAAAGTAGTATAAGAATAAAAAATGTAAGCTGGGAAAATCTTGGTATTATTCCTAATGCATTTGAATCACTTGGTATTAATTTAATTAAAGAAAATGATGATCTTTTGATTAATGAACATGAGAATGGTTATGAAATCAAAAATTATATTGATGGATCAGTTCTTACTATTTCAGATGCGCCTTGGCCTGGTCTAAGTCCCGATCTGTTAAGCATATTATTGGTTATTGCAACCCAAGCGAGAGGAAGTTTATTGATTCATCAAAAGATGTTTGAAAGTAGACTCTTTTTTGTAGATAAATTAATTGATATGGGTGCAAAAATTATTTTATGTGATCCTCATCGTGCTACAGTTATCGGACATGACTTTAAATCTACTCTTAAGGGTACTGTCATGAGTTCTCCAGATATTCGTGCTGGGATTTCTTTATTAATAGCTGCTTTATCTGCAAAAGGTGAATCCATTATACATAATATTGAGCAGATAGATAGGGGGTATGAAAATATTGATGAAAGACTAAAAGCTTTGGGTGCAAAAATTGATAGAGTTTAACTTAGACATACATCTTATACGTTTTTAGACAATTCTCTCTTGCTTGTTTATGATTAACAATTTCCTTAGGATATTTATTATTTAGGTCTATCCAATTGTTAATGTAATCATAGTTTTTATCAAATTTTTCAATCTGGGTATAAGGATTAAAAATTCTAAAATAAGGAGCAGCATCTACCCCTGATCCAGATGCCCATTGCCAGTTTCCAACATTACTTGACATTTCATAATCATTAAGTTTTAATGCAAAATATTTTTCACCCCACCTCCAATCAATAAGTAGTTGTTTGCAAAGAAAACTAGAAGTTATCATTCGGACTCTATTATGCATGAACCCAGTTTTATTTAACTCATTCATACCAGCATCAACAATTGGAAAACCAGTTTTACCATTTTTCCATGCTTCAAACATCTTTATATCATTGACCCATTTTATATTATCATACTTCGATTTAAAGCTACTTTTTGAGCTTTTTGGGAAATGAAAAAGAATTTGCATAAAAAATTCTCTCCAAATAAGTTCATTTAAAAATGTTTCGTTACTGAATTTTAAAACATGTTTAACAAGAGATCTAATACTAATTACTCCAAACCTAAGGAAAGGGCCAATTTTAGAAGTTGAATTTAGCGACGGGAAATTTCTCTTTTTTTCGTACTCTTCAATTATTTTTTTCGAAACATCAAAATTAATTACTTCTGAAATGTTCTTCTCAAAACCATATTCACTAATTTCTTTGAGATTGTATTTATCTAGATTATGAAAATTATTGCACAATTCGTTATTCTCTAGAACTGAATAATTTTTCTTGAGGTTCTGTTTCCATTTGCGCATGTAAGGAGTAAAAACCACATATGGAGATCCATTGTCTTTAAGTACTTCATTTTTTTCAAAAATAACTTGATCTTTAAAAGTGTAGAAAGGTATTTTTTTACTTTTTAAATTATTATAAATAAAATTATCCCTTTTAATAGCATATGGCTCATAGTCATGATTGGTATAAACCTCTTTGGCATTATACTCTTTTACTATTTTATCAATTATTTCAATGGGATTTCCTTTAAATACCTGAAGTTTAGAATTAAATTTTTCGACAAGTAAATTGTTCAATTTTCTTAAATTTTTGTGAATAAAATTAATTCTCGAGTCATTTTTGGGTAAATTTTCGGTTATTTTTTCATCAAAAATGAATATTGGTATAACAGGGTATTTAGATTTTGTAGCTTCAGATAATCCAATATTATCTTTTATTCTAATGTCTCTTCTAAACCAAAAAATTGAAAAGGTTTTCATTTTATTTCCCCAAAGATTTCTTTAATTCTTGAATTTCTGTATCTAAAAATGTGGTCAAGTTTGTTTTTAACTAAAATTGGATGGAAAATACTACCAATAAGACCAAATGGGAGTGAGTAGTGAATTTCATCTATAATCTTAATACCTCCACTAATTTTTTTAAAAATATGTTTGTGATGCCAATATTTATAAGGACCATTTACCTGGGTGTCAGTAAAACATTTTTGTTCGACCACCTCTGAAATAAGTGAGGTCCATTTCAAATTGATTCCAAATAGGGGAGAAACTTTATAGTGTATATGCTGGCCATCGTAAATTTTATCTGAGTCTACTTGTAAAACCTTAAAATTCATAGATTTTGGTGTAATTACAGAAAGATTATAAGGATTACTGAAGAAATTCCAAGCTTCTAATTTAGTTACAGGAATATTAATAGACCTGTTTAAAGAATAAATTTTCATCTTAAATAATTGGTAATTTTAGAGCTGGAGGGATTAGTTAGAGAATACCAATAATCGACTAAATTTCCCTCAGGGCTTACCAAGTACTTTTGAAAATTCCATTTCACACTTGAGTTTTTACTTCCATTCAACTCTTTGGAGGTTAGCCATGTGTAAAGCATGTGCTTATCAGAACCTCTGACTTTTATTTTTTCTGTCAAAGGAAAACTAACATTATATTTCTCAGAACAAAAAAGAGATATCTGCTTTTCGTTTCCCGGTTCTTGATTGCCAAATTGGTTACAGGGCACGCCAATGACAACTATTTTATCTTGATTATTAATATAAAGTTGCTGTAATTCTTTGTATTGTTTTGTAAAACCACATTTGGAAGCAACGTTTACAAACAACATATATTTGCCCTTAAATTTACTAAGATCAAGGGAATTTCCTTTAATATCTTTGAGGGGAATTTCATAAATAGATTTCATATCAGAAAAATTGTTTTCAGGGCTATTAATCATCTTTATTCCTGTGAAGGTTAAAATCATAATCATCGAAATACTAACAATCTTTACCATATAATTAACTTTTGAAGGAAACTATTCCTGCATCCATATTAAAAATTTGACCTGAAATTGATGATGATTTATCAGATATTAAAAATTCTGCCATTTTTGACACTTCATCAGCAGATAATATTTTTTTTAGTGGGTGTCTTTCAATCAAATTTTCAATAACTTTTTCATTTCTTAAGATTTTTGAAGCCAATTCTGTATCAGTAATAGTTGGAGCAATGGCATTAATTCTAATTTTTGGAGACAATTCAGCTCCTAAGGTTTTGACAAGTCCATCAATACCAGATTTTGCAACAGAAACAGAAGCGTGATATGGCATACCTAATTTGGTGGCTACCGTACTAAATAACAATATAGATGGCTTATCACCACTTTTAAGTTGTGGTAAGTACTTTTTTATGCACTTAACGGCTCCGATAACATTAATTTCAAAATCTTCTCTAAAATCATCAATGCTTAAATTAGTAATTGGTTTTAAATTAATTGAGCCAGGACAATATATCAAACAATCAACAGATTGAATTTCAGGCAACTCATCTACTAAAGAATTATATTTAATGTGACTGTAGTTATCATGAGAAAAATCAGATTTATTTCTGCTTAAACAAGTTATATTATTATTGGCTATAAGAGAATTTACAATAGCTTTTCCAATTCCTTTAGTACCACCAATTATTACAATATTCTTCATTTAAGCTTGTGGTCTACCTTTTAATCTTTTTTCTACTTTTCTCTTTATAGCAGTAAGCCGTTTCATCATTTCCATTATTTCAGAATCTTTATTTTTTTTATAAACTTCGTTTAAGTCTAAAATGAGATTTTTAACCTCTCTGGATGCAACAATTTTTTCATTTGTGCTTTTGTAAGTGTGCTTTCTATTTTCAAACTCAATTGCCTTTTCAATAATTTTCATTTGCGTTTACTAATTTTATTTAAACTAATGTGCTTTTGTCTGCTACATTTAAATCTACCTTCAGCAAAATCCCTTTTTTTTAAGTGTTTTGTTTTTCTACCAGTAACCCTTTTTCTCCAAAGCCTAAAACTTGACGGCTTTAGGTTTATTCTCATCAAATGGATTACCTTAGATTCACTTAATCCAAAGTCTTTGTAAATAGCATCAAAAGTAGTTCTATCTTCCCATGCCATTTCTATGATTCTATCAATATCTGTGCCATTAAATTTTCTAAACATTTGTTTAAAATTGATTAGATTTTATTTTAACAAGCTTTCTAAAAAATGATAAATTTTCTTTGTGGTTTAGCTTGTTGCTAAATTTTAGAAAACTGCCGTTACAGTGAATTGAAAAAAATGGGGTTTTATAAATTACCAGTCTGTAGTAAGGAATAACCCAGGTAATTCGGTTTTGCCTGTTAGTAATAAAAACTTTAATTCCTTTTTTTCTGAGTTCTATATTTACATAATTTAAATCAAAGCCATCTTTAATATAATCTTCAAATTTTACACTGAAACTGTCTAAAATGAGTCTTTTAGATCCTATTCCACCCATAATAATTGATTCAATCAAATTAAATTTTTTTCCAATAATTTTATCAACCTCAAGATCTTTTTCTGGGTCAGTGTATGTAGAATTAAAAATCATTTGAGATTATTTAAAAAATCATTTGCTATTTTATGGTGGTTGTCTAGTTTATCTTTATTAATTCTGTTTAGTGTGATAACCATCATTGACAACCTGGGGTTGGACTTAAAAAAATCTGTATTATTAGAAATAAATCTCCAATAGAGAGCATCCCATATTTGTTGCCAATCCCCTTTTTTGTAATTACTCATTTTCATAATATAATTACTGCTGCTTATGTAAGGTTTTGTTGACATTAAACCACCATCAGCATACTGACTCATTCCATAAACATTTGGTACCATCACCCAGTCATAAGAATCAATAAATAATTCCATAAACCAATTGTAAACAGCATCAGGCTTAATTTCACATAAAAACATAAAATTACCGATCACCATAAGCCTTTCAATATGATGTAAATATCCAGTATTTAGTAGCTTCTTAATACAATCATCAACAGGATCAATTCCCGTATTTCCAGTGTAGAATGATTTTGGCATTTCTTTTTTAAAATTCCAGAAATTTCGTGTTCTTTCATATGAACCTTTTACAACGTATATTCCTCTAATAAATTCTCTCCATCCTATAATTTGTCTGATGATTCCTTCATTTGAATTAATAGGTATATTTTTTTGCTCCGCAAAAGTTAAAATTCTTTCGATTGCATACTTAGGTGTTAATAAACCTGAGTTGAGTAGAGGAGATATTAAGCTGTGATTTAATATGGAAGATTCTTTTACAATAGCATCTTCATAATCTCCAAATTCAAGAAATCTTTCATTTAAAAAATTTTCAAACCATATTTTTGCTTCGTTATGATCTGTGGGGTACGTGAAATTTTCGTTTAACTTTCCAATATTATCTTTAAAATTATCATCAATATATTTAACTGAATCATGATAATAATTTGAATTACTAATTGCTGGAAACTTAATGTCAGGTGGAGTTTTTTTTGCGGGATATTTTTTTCTGTTTTCATCATCATATGTCCATTTTCCACCACAGGGTTTGTTATTAGTCATCAAAATATCGAGTCTCTTTCTTTGTGATTTATAGAAGCTTGTTTGGAAAAATTTTGATTTATCTTTTTTAAAAAAAATACTATTTTGATCTAATGTATTTAAAAATTGTGGCGTTTCAATGAAATTTAATGATATCCCCTCAGAGGCGGAAATTAATCTTTTTTTTAGCCAGTTGTCATCAAATTGAACTAGGTTGATTTTTTTTAATCCACTCAATTTTAGTGAGATTACTAATTCTCTAATATTTGCATTTTTGTCTTTTGATTCTAAATAAAATACTTCTGACAAAAATTTTTTGCAATGTTTTTCATATTTTTTCATGCCAATTCTGTGGAAAAATATTTTTTGTTTATGAAAATTGAATTCTTTAAAGAAAATAGTTTCCTCTATGAGAAAGGTTGGGAGGTTTAATTTGAAAAGTGGATTATTTTCAAAAAGTTGATTAGGTAAAATTATGTTAACCTCTTCCAATTTGTTTACATTTTTTTGAACAGTAGATTGCAAAATCCCAATTTCTTTTCCATTTTTTTCTCCATGTAAATGGACGTTTACAAACTGGACATTCTTTTGTCGGTAAATAGCTTTTATTTGATTTTGCGTGGCTTTTGGTAACCTTTTCTTTCATTTTTTTTAGGAAATGAATAACCATCACATCCGCTAATTGTTGCTATTTGGGATTTATAAAGGTCTATAAAGCCATCATCGTTTATCATTTCATCCTTTACATCCAAACTAACTATTTTTCCAACTATTAACCTTGATCTGTTATGTTTGATTTTTAACTCTTCTACAAACTTCATTCCAATTTTAATATTTGATGAATCAACAAATGGTGCTGGGAAATTATGGGTAATTTTTGGCTTTATTCCTGTGATATCAAATTCACTGATATCTCTGGGGTATTTAGCAGATGTGTGGTGCGCTTTTTCAAAATTCAATATATCAATTGAATTTATCGTGTAAAACTCCCTTTCCTTAATGTTAAGGTAAGTATGTCTTGGAACGACTTCTGTTGGTCTAAGAAAAAATCCCAAAAGAGGTGGATTAGAACCTAAATGAACAATCGAACTAAAAACTGCAAGATTATATTGGCCATTTTTAGAAATTGTTCCAATTAAATTTGCTGATTTGTAACCAGAACAAGAATTCATTAGGTTTACCCTGTAAATTTTTTCTAATTTTTCAATTTGGTATTCATCAAAAAACATTAATTCACTCTTTTAAAGAGATAACTAGCAATTAATGAGCCAATTAATGTCGCAATTAAATAGTAGAAAAAGAAGTCATTGGACTGTACAGCTGATGAAAGCTCATTTGGATCTAATATTGCAAAAAATGTGGGTCCAAAACTGACAGCTGGATTAAATACAGCTCCAGAAATATCCCCAACAGTCAAAGCGCCAGCTGCTACAGTTAAACCAATTGCAAAACCATAAAATTGATTATTTTTAAGTTTTGGGTGTAATGCGACATTTAATATTACAAAAACAAGTAGAAAAGTAAAAAGTATTTCAGCCATAAGAAAAGAAGCTCTATTACTCGTATTTGCAATAACTTCAAATGAATTAATATCAAAATTTTGTATTGCAAAGGTTGCAGCAACAGATGCTGTTAGCTGTGAAATAATATAATACAGTAGTTCCGATTTGTTAATTTCTTTTTGAATAAACATAGCCAATGATACCACGGGATTATAGTGAGCTCCAGAGATGTGAGCACCCATGTAGACTAGAACCGAAAGACCAATTCCGATTGCAATTGGATTATTTGTAATACCTATGATTAAAACTAGAAAAAAAGTTCCTATAAATTCTGTGATATACTTGTTCATAATATTATTTCATTAAATTTGAAACAAAACTAATAAAACTTTATAAATATGAAACGCATATTCAATTTGTTTGTATTTCTTTCATTTAACATGATAATCGCACAGCTTGAAATCCCTGCTGCAAGTCCAAAATCAACGGTGTTTCAAACAGTTGGTTTGACAGAAATTAGTGTTGAATATTCCAGGCCTTCTGTGAAAAATAGAAACATCTTTGGTTCTCTAGTACCTTATGACAAAATTTGGAGAACTGGAGCTGATGAAAGTACAAAAATCTCATTTTCTGATGATGTGTTAATTAACTCAACTACTATAAAAGCGGGTACTTATTCATTGTATACAATACCCAATAAAAATTTTTGGGATATCATTTTTTACGCTGAAACTGATGTCTGGGGTGTTCCAAGAAATTGGGATGAAAACAAAGTTGTTTTAAAAACGAGGGTTGATGCATACAATTTAACTGAGCCTATAAAAACTGAGACTTTACAGATATCTTTTGATTATTTGAGTAATGATGCTGCGGTTATGGCAATTCTATGGGATAACACTTACGTTCCGGTTCGCATTACCGTGCCAACTACCAAAAATGTAATGTTAAAAATTTCTGAGGTTTTAAATAATAACCCAACATTTTCTGACTATTATAAAGCTGCAGTATTTATGAATGATCAAAAAATTGATGCAAAAAAAGCATTAGAATACATGGAATTAGCAATGAATTCTAATGAAAATCCAAGATTCTGGCAATTGAGACAATATTCCTTGATTTTAGCAGAAAATAAATTACTCAAAAAAGCTATTTCGGTTGCAAAAAAATCATTAAAAATGGCAGAAAAATCAGGAAATGAAAATTATATTAAAATGAATAAAGCTTCTATTCAGAACTGGAAAAATTTGAAATAGATATGAAAAGTTCAATTATGGCTGATAGGGCAGTTACAAGAAAACATCCAAGAACATTTAGCCAAAGAAACGGAATAATATCAATCCACCAAATATAAATTATTGCAATTTGAGTAATTATTGCAGAAGTAAATACCGAAAGAGATCGAATTTTTTTTGTAAAAAGAGCTAATAGAAAAATCCCAAGTACATTTCCGTAAAAAATTGACCCGATGATATTTACAAGTTGGATCAAATTATCTGCTAGAAATGCAACACATGCAATAATAATTGCACAAATTCCCCAAAAAAATGTAAAAACTTTAGTCAAATAGACTATTTTTTCTTCATCAATATTTCTGTAGTTTCTTTTGACGAGATCCATGGTCGTTGTTGTTGCTAAAGCATTAATTTCGCTTGATGTTGATGACATGGCTGCACTTAGGATAACAGCGATAATAAGCCCAATCAACCCCTTGGGAAGATGGTTTAAAATAAAATTTATAAAAATATAATCTTTATCATTTGTTTCTATTTTTTTTGATTTTTCAGCTCCTGCTTTTTCAATTAATGATTTTGCTTTTTGTCTAATTTTTTTTTCTTCGTTTTCTAATCTTACAAGTTCAATTTTTTTGATCTCAGTATTATCTTCAATAAACTCATTAATCTTACCAACTTTTTCAAAGTGAATTTCATTTAATTTATTATTTAAACTTTTGTATTCGTTTTCGTATGATGATCCATGTATTAAATTGTTAGCTTGTGGATTAAAGTTCAAAGGAGATAGATTAAATTGATAAAAAATGAATACCATTACCCCAATGAATAAAATAAAAAATTGCATGGGTACTTTTAGAATACCATTAAATATCATTCCCAATTGCATTTCTCTGAGGGATTTTCCAGATAAGTATCTTTGGACCTGACTCTGATCTGTTCCAAAATAGGACAGCATTAGAAATGTGCCTCCAATTATACCACTCCAAACTGTATATCTATTTTCTAAGTCAAAGGAAAAATCTAAAACTTCTAATTTTCCATTTATGGAGGCAATTTCCATCATATTTTGAAAATTTATTTGTTCAGGAAGTAGTTTTAATATTGTAAATAAAACAGCACACAATCCGAAAAATATTATGATCATCTGATACTTTTGAGTATAATTTACAGCCTTAGTTCCACCTGAAACAGTGTAGAAAATTACTAAACTACCGATTATAATATTTACCGTAATTAAATCCCATCCCAAGACTGATGAAAGTATTATTGCAGGGGCAAAAATTGTAATCCCAGCAGAAAAACTTCTTTGTATTAAAAAAAGTAATGCAGTTAGTGTTCTTGTTTTATGATCAAACCTCTTCTCCAAAAATTCATATGCAGTGTATACCCTAAGTTTGTGATAAATTGGAATAAAAATAAGACATATGATAATTACTGCTATGGGTAACCCAAAATAAAATTGAACGAAACCCATCCCATCGTTGAATGCTTGCCCGGGTGTAGATAAAAAAGTGATAGCACTCGCTTGTGTTGCCATCACCGAAAGGCCAATAGTCCACCATTTAGCACTATTTCCAGCTTTTATATATTCATCCGATGTTTTTGCACCTAAAGATTTATAGGTACCATAAGCAATTATAACTAATAGCGTAAGAACTAATATTATCCAATCAATTGCAACCAAATTCAGTAATTATTAGTTATAAACAAAAAAAACAGGAAATACAAAAAATTAAGAATTAATAGAAGTGAAAATTCTTTTTTCCATTTAGATTTTTTTAAATCCATTTTTTCTGAATTTTCATTACCTGTTCGATAATTTCCCGAACTGCACCACAACCTCCTTTTTTGAAAGAAACATAGTCACATATTTTTTTTACCTCTTGAACTGCGTCTTGAGGACAACAAGATATTCCAGCATTTTTTAATATTGGAATATCAAGAATGTCATCACCCATTACCAATATCTCTTCTTTTTTTAAATTATTATCTAAAGCTAGTTTTTCTAATTCTTTTATTTTGTTGTCACTACCCAAAAAAACTTGATTAATACCTAATTTCACTAATCTTTCTTTTACAGCTTCATTTGTACCTCCTGAAATAATTGTAATCATGTATTCATTGTCAATTGCATACTTCATTGCAAAACCATCTTTTACATTCATGGTTCTTAATAGTTCACCAGAATCACTGATCAATAAATCACCATTTGTTAATACTCCATCAACATCAAAAACAAATGCTTTAATTTTTTTTAATTTTTCTTTATAATTTATTTTCATCTCTAATTAATTGTGTAAAAATTCTATATAGGTTTTTATATTCATTAGTCTTTAATAATTTTATGTGATCATTAATTGTGACCTCATCATTTCTTACGGCAGGACCTGTTTGTGCATTGACAGGGTCTAAAAATAAAATTTTATTTGCAGTTTCTTGTATTAGGGGTTTCAAAATATCAAAATCAATATTGTTGTTTTCAGTAATTTTTTTAGCAATGGAATACAGATGATTTGAGAAATTATTACTGAAAACTGCTGCTAGATGTAAGATTTTTCTTTTTTCAAAATCAACTTGATAGTATTTTAAATTTAAGTATTTACATAAATCAACCAATAACTTCATATCCTTATTATATTCAGTTTCAATGCACATTGGTATTTCCAATTCTTGTGGTTTATTTTCCATTGTAAAAGTTTGTAAAGGATAAAAGACTCCTCGACGATTTTTATTACACAAAATATTAAAGTGATTTATTCCGGAAGTATGTACAATTAACTGGTTGTTAAGGTTTAATTTTTTGCTTACTTCATTTATAGATTTGTCACTTACACAAATTACATATACATCTGCTTTTTTTACATTTTTTAAATTGGATGTTGTTTTAATTTTTTGATATGATGATTCGCTTCTAGAGAGCCATTGGATTAAATTTAAGTTCTCAGAGTTTTGTACCAACCCAATAAAATGTTTTCCAACATTACCACTACCGATTATTGATAAATTAATCATGATTAAGAAAATTACTAAAATTTTCAAAATTATTACTAAAATAAGGATTAATATATCTCAATTTGGTATTAAATTTGTTATCCTAAATTTCTCATGAATTTCATTAAAAAGATTTTCTTTTCTAACAGATTAACAGGGTTGCTGTTTATTGTATTTATTATTGCGATGGCTGTAGGTACCTTTCTTGACGCAGGTCAAGAAACTTCACCTACCCCATTAACTCGAAATTATATATATAATGCTTGGTGGTTTGAGTTAATTATGCTTTTTTTTGTCATTAATTTTATTGGGAATATTTTTAAATACAATTTATTAAACAAAAGAAAATGGCCGGTGCTCTTACTCCATTTTTCCTGGATTTTCATACTAATTGGCGCCTTTATAACAAGATATATTGGGTTTGAAGGTGTCATGAGCATTAGAGAGGGTGCTACGGAAAATGCCTTTCTTTCTGAAAAAACATATGTAAATATAAATATCGATGGAGATCTTGTTGATGAGAATGGGCTTTTTTTGAGATTACCAATTGAAAGAGAAGTTGATTTTTCTACTAGAATGGATAATGATTTATTCATTTCAACCAATTATAATAGAGAACCTATATCGATTAAATTGACTGATTTCATAAGCGGAGCAGAGGAAGATATTGTTGAGGATGAAAATGGGGAATATTACTTGAAACTTGTGGAATCAGCAACTGGTATGCCACATAATCACTTTATCAAAGATGGTTCAGTTGAAAATGTTCACAATACGCTTTACACACTAAATAATTATGTGGAAGGTGCGGTAAATATCACTTACGATGAAAATTTAAACTTATTTATCAATTCACCTTATGATGCAGAGTATTTAGTCATGGCTACAATGTCACAAGGTTTTTTACAGTCTGGGTCTACAGAACCATTAAGCTTAAGATCTAGATATATTATTAATGATCAATCAATAGTGTTTCCAAAAACTGTGATTAAGGGAAAATTTGATGTGGTTAAAAAGTCTGAACTTTTAAAGTCTGATCAAGACGGAATTGAATTATTAATATCAACCCCCAACGATTCAAAAAGAATAAGAGTGATTGGAGGAAAGGGTACAAATAATCCATTTAAGTCTTTTAAAATTGGTGGAAAAGAGTTCTCGATTCGGTATGGTTCAAAAGTCTTTGATTTACCGTTTTCAATAAAACTAAATGATTTTATTGCTGAAAAGTATCCAGGGACGGAAAAGAGCTACTCTTCTTTTGCTAGCGAGGTAACCGTAATTGATGATGACCCATTTGATTACAGAATCTATATGAATAATATACTAAATTATCAGGGATATAGATTTTTTCAAGCTTCCTTTGATCCTGATGAAAAGGGAACAATTCTCTCTGTTAATCATGACTTTTGGGGTACTCTGGTAACCTACATTGGATATATACTGCTTTACATTGGTTTGACAGTAATACTATTTGCGAGATTTACAAGATTTGACTCTCTGAAAAAAAGGTTGGATATAACCAGAGAAAAGAAGATTAAAATTTTATCAATAGGCTTATTATTTTTCACTTTCAGCTCATTTTCTCAAACCTATGGTGTACACACCAGTGCTGAAAACACAAATTTGGAGGCTATTGATTCCATTTTGAAAAATAATATTATTGACAAAGACCAGGCTGATAAATTTGCAAAAATTGTAATTCAAGATTTGGGTGGTAG
>CENP01236740.1_pt1 | contig 22746 bp, 29 predicted proteins | sample 361281 | NCBI WGS metagenome assembly CENP01 (sample SAMEA2591122, study PRJEB7988) | marine metagenome | biome: marine biome (ENVO:00000447); feature: deep chlorophyll maximum layer (ENVO:xxxxxxxx); material: saline water (ENVO:00002010), including plankton (ENVO:xxxxxxxx) | depth 70 m | reverse complement strand
AGCAATGGCTGACGAACCAGTAAGTGCTTATGATTCCCCAGATAATCCTTATACATTAGGTCAGATTACTGTTACACCTGATGGAATGGATATGAAAGATCCACAAAAAATAAAAACAGCACCAAACACTGGCGGATTAAATCCTGATATGATGAAACACTATCCTACTTCTAAACATTTTGAAGTAGCAGATAATATTCTTAAACAAGAACATAAAGAATACAAAGAAAAACAATTAAAAGCACAACAATTAAAAATAAAGAAAATTGAATGGTTTAAAAATAATAGAAAAGTTAACATTAACGTAGGTGTTCCATCCGATAATCCATACGAAAAACAACACAGTGACGCCAAAGAAGAAAGTAGACAAGCAGGACACGATTACCTTGCTTCTTTGAGATTACTTTCTAATGTAGTTAAATTAGATAGATTCAAAGATAATCCAGATAGATTAGCAAGATTGGTTGCTCCAGCAACTGGTGCCGATGCGGCAGTAGAAAACTTCAAATTGTATTTGCAAAAAGTAAAACCATTTGAAGCAGGCCCTTCAGCAGAACGTAATGTACCTAACTAAAACTTAAGGTAGTTGATATGGCAGAAATATTTGTAAATGCAACACAGGCTAGAAAAGACACTAGAAACAATAGTGTTATCCATGCTGAAGTTAGAGCAATAGAAACATCTGTTATTGCAAATGTAGATGCAGGTGTATTGTATGCAAACATTATAAACAGCACTAACATGACAAACACCAGTACTTATTACAATGTCTGGAACAGTATCACAACTGACCCAACAAAACTAGATCAACTAAATTATGTTAAGAAACATTTTGAGAATTTAGGCTACGGTGTAAACATAACTACAAATTCTAGTTCAAATAATACCATCAATTGGAACATTTCCTGGTAAGTAATTACTTTACAAAACTTAATTTATACTATATAATATATCTATGCTAGTATCCAAATACGATTACCCGGATCTTAAACGAATTCAAACCAAACAAGGCAGACAATACGTTGGAGAGGATCAAAATCCTGTACCAAGTGTAACTACTATCCTTTCAGATACAGCAGACAAGACTGCTCTTATAGCCTGGCGTAAACGTGTAGGAGATGCAGAAGCAACTCGTATAAGCACAGAGTCAGCAGGACTTGGAACTAAAGTACACAACAGTTTAGAAAAATTTATACTACAAGAAGATTACGAAATCAAAGGTAATAATCATATCAGCATTATGGCTAAGAAAATGGTCAATGAAATGATAGCACAAGGACTTAGTAAAGTAGATGAATTATATGGTGTTGAAGTAGGACTTATTGCACAAGGGTTGTATGCAGGAACATCTGATGCTATAGGAACGCATGAGGGTGAAGAAGCAATCATAGATTTTAAGACTGCTAAAAAAATTAAAAAACGTGAATGGATAGAAGATTATTTTATGCAAGGTTGTGCATACGCATTAGCACACAATGAAATGTTTGGTAGTGAGATTAAGAAAGTTGTTATATTGATGGTAGATCGTGAAGGCAACTTTGCAGAATTTGTAATTGAGGGAGATGAATTCGAAGAATACTGCAACAAATGGTCGGACAGACTGGCAGATTATTATTCCAAGTAATCCTTAAAGTGATAAATACTACTAGTTAGGAGACTAGTAGATGGCAAATAACAACGTAATAGTATCAAGGATTCAAAATAGACGAGGTCTAAAACAAGACTTACCTCAGCCATTGAGAGCAGGTGAGATAGGCTTTGCTTCTGATAGCAATCAAATTTACATAGGGGCAGACTTAGATAACTCTGCGACTGAAAGTACAAAAAAACTTATTGTTGAAAAAACAGCAGGTGCTAAAGATACTATAAAGAGTATTGCAAATAATCAAATTATTGCATTTACTATTCCTCACATTAGATTTGAGAACTCAGGATTATTTGACGGTATAACAAAAACTGCAAATTGGTTCTCATCTACGTCTAGTACATATACTTTACCTTCAGGGTCTGACACAAGAAATGTTTTTCAATCAAATGTTACTACAGGCAATATCACAAGTATTGAAACAACATTAACATTTAGTGCTGGTGATGTTTCTGTTTATAAAAATGGTTTAAAACTCACAGGTAACAATACAGCAACTATATCTACTTTAACAGATCAAGATTATATTTTCTCTTCTAACAGTAATACTAGTGTTCAACACACACTTACTTTTAGAAATGCTCCGTTAGACACAGATGCAATTTCTATAAACTATTATAGTAATACTGCTGTAATAAGGGCATTAGATGGAGATACATCTAATGACAATGACTCTAACATTAGACCAAATGATAATAGTGTTTCTAACTTTTACTCTAGTGAAAGTATTCCAGAGTACAGGCAAATATCACCTAACTTAATTAGAATATCACCAACAACAGGCGTTGGGTATATTGGTTTACAACATAAGCAGATTTCTGTAAACGCAGATAGTTATATTGATATACCAAGTTCAAATATCTCTAATTTAGGTAATTTATTAGTAAGTAGAGACAGTGACGCAGTAAGTGGAACATATACAGGTTCAAGTAATGTTGTTACAGTTGCTTATGCAGATACAAGTGGTAGATACAATACATCAAGTTATCATAATTATGTATATGCAAGTGGCACTGGTAATTCAAATATTGATGACAACGTATTTGCTGTAGCATCAGCAAACGCAACACACATCACGTTTGATGTAGGATCATCAGTACCAGCAAGTGGTAATATAAGTCACACAAGAGTTAGAAGTTTTGATCTAAGTGGTCAAACAACATTAGATGGTATTATTGCTAAAGTATCTTCATTCAGTGATGACGATGCTTGGCAAACAGTAAAATCACTCCCACAATACAATGCAGACGGAAGTGCTAAGACTTCACAAAGACTTTATGTTTCTCATAAGCCAAGTTATGCAAGTGTAGGTATAGACTTTAAACTACACGAAAACAATAGTACATTGGCTAACTTGAATTTAGTAGTTGGCTCATATACTAAAAATACTGCAAGTGTAAAAGCAAAACTAGAACGCTTCTTACACAATATGGTTTCAAGTAACAGCATAAATGTTTTTGAAAGTGTAAGTGCTGGAGACATTTACAGTACTTCAAGTAATGCAAGTATTGAAAACTTTGCATTAAACTTCAATACAGAAGAAACAGAAATAAGTTTTACTAGCAAAGAAGAAGCAAGAGATTTTTCATATCTTTTAAACAATCTATATTACGAATACGGTTTTTACAATGATGGTACAAGTAGCGGAGTTGGCCTTTCACAAGACAAACGAGGTCTAACAACAATAAACACTAACATAGAATTACTTACATCTACAGCGGCCGCAAGTACAAGTACACCTATATCATTTGAAGATCCTAGTACAGCAACAGTGACAAATGGTACAAGTAACGTAGTATCAAAATCAACTAATGAGTACGAAAACTATGCAATTGAATACATAGTCGATAGTGCAAACTCATCAGCAAATTATAGACGTGTAGGTACTATGTACATGTCAGCATTTAATAATTCTGTAACAGGTAATACTGGAGTTGCATTTACTGATATAGCATCCGATATTGGTGACAACGTTACAGGTAATGTAACATTCTCAGCAACATTAAGTGCCTCAAACGCCATTGTAATTAGTGCAACCAGCACAGTAGGAAGTTCAGCAACAATGTCTTACATTGAAAGACGTTGGAAATCACCAGTAACTTAATGTTTTTAAAGACCCAAACACCTTCAGAAAGACTGGCTGTTTGGAGAAAGGTACGCCAGCACCAATTTGATGCAGTAGACGACCTCTTAGAGCAGTTTAAAGGCATAAAATTAGAAAGTCGATATCTCGATTATTATACACCTAGCAGTTGGCCTAATCCATTTGAAATAGTAAACGAAGGATACTTTTGCCAAAGCGGTGTGACCTTAATTTTAACTGCTACTTTAATACATCAAAATTTCATATCTAATAGGGAAATCTGTATGCCCGTGATAAGTAGTAATATAGATGGCATATCTGGACTTGTTCTTCTCGATGAAGAAAAAGTTTACAATTTTTTACCCGGCAAAGTAGTAACTCTTAGAGAACTCGAGGAAAATGCAACAATTTTCCAAGTACATAAAATTGACCCAGATAAAATTTTTTAGTTGACTTTTGTACTGTTTTATAGTACAATGTAATTCGAGTAAATATATATAACATTTACATTATGGGACACACATGCAGGTTAAAAAAAGAGACGGCAAACTAGAAGACTTAAACATAGACAAACTACACAAAGTTGTAATGTATGCCTGTGAAGGCATCACAGGAGTCAGTGCTAGTCAAGTAGAGATCAACAGTCAAATCCAATTTTTCGATTCAATTGCCACAGAAGATATTCAAGAAACTCTTATAAAAAGTGCGGCTGATTTAATCACTGAAGAAAATCCAAACTACCAGTATGTTGCTGGTAGACTTATCAACTACCATTTGCGTAAGCAAGTGTATGGAGAATTTACTCCACCTTGCTTATGCGACATTATTCAGGAAAACATTGATGCAGGATTCTATGATCCTCAATTGACAGAACTCTACACCAAAGCAGAAATTAATGAACTAAATGAATATTTAGATCACACCAGAGATGAGGTTCTAACTTATGCGGCCATGGAACAATTTCGTGGTAAGTACCTAGTACAAAACAGAGCATCAGGTGAAATTTTTGAAACACCTCAAGTTGCATACATGATGATTGCGGCAACATTATTTAGTGGTTATCCAGCAGAAAATAGATTAAAGTATGTAAAAGAATATTATGATGCAATTAGTAAATTTAGAATCAGTTTACCAACTCCAGTTATGGCAGGAGTCCGTACACCTCAAAGGCAATTCAGTTCATGTGTACTTATAGAAACTGATGATAGTTTAGACAGTATTAATGCAACCAGCAGTAGTATTGTAAAGTATGTAAGTCAAAAAGCAGGTATTGGTATTGGTGCAGGAAGTATAAGAGCAGTAGGTTCTGCAATAAGGAGTGGAGACGCAACACATACAGGTGTTATTCCCTTCTACAAAATGTTTCAGTCAGCAGTCAAAAGTTGTAGTCAAGGTGGTGTTAGAGGCGGAGCCGCTACCCTATACTATCCTATTTGGCATTTAGAAATAGAAGACTTACTTGTATTAAAAAATAACAAAGGTACAGAAGATAATCGTGTTAGGCATATGGACTATGGCGTACAGTTTAATAAATTAATGTACGAAAGACTTATTGCTGGAGGTAATATTACATTGTTTTCACCTTCCGATGTTCCTGAACTTTACAATTCTTTCTTTAATGATCAAGACAAATTTAAAGAATTATATGTAGCGGCAGAACGTAAAACAAGTATTAGGAAAAAGTCTATACCTGCTATCGAATTGTTTTCTGCATTCGTACAAGAACGCAAGGACACAGGTAGAATTTATTTGATGAATGTTGACCATGCTAACACACATGGAGCATTCTTAGAAGATGTAGCACCTGTCAGGCAAAGTAATTTGTGCTGTGAAATAAACTTACCAACTAAACCTTTAAATGATGTAAACGATCCAGAAGGAGAAATAAGTTTATGTACATTAAGTGCAGTAAATTGGGGACTTCTAAAATCACCAGAAGAGTTTGAAAAAGTTTGTGAACTAGCAGTTAGAGGATTAGACGAACTATTGGATTACCAAGAATATCCTATACTAGCGGCACAATTAAGTACAATGAAACGTAGACCCCTAGGTATTGGTATTATTAACTTTGCATATTGGATGGCAAAGAATGGTATGACATATCAAGAACCTGACTTAGAACTTATTGATGAATGGGCAGAAGCATGGAGTTATTACTTGATTAAAGCAAGTTGTGACATTGCACAAGAAAAAGGTGCATGTTCAGGAACAAATGAAACAAAATACGGGCAAGGTATTACTCCTAATCAAACATACAAGAAAGATGTTGATGAGTTAGTTAAGCATAAAGAAAGAAAAGATTGGAAACAGTTAAGAAAAGATTTAAAAGAACATGGTATAAGAAATAGTACACTAATGGCACTAATGCCAGCAGAAACATCTGCACAAATTAGTAACAGCACAAACGGTATAGAACCACCACGTAGTTATGTAAGTGTAAAACAAAGTAAGCACGGTGTATTAAAACAAGTAGTACCAGGCTTTCCTTATTACAAAAATAAATATGATTTGCTGTGGGATCAAAAGTCTCCACAAGGCTATTTGAAAATTATGGCGGTATTACAGAAATACATAGACCAGGGTATTTCGGTAAATACATCTTACAATCCGGAACATTACGAAGACGAAAAAGTTCCTATGAGTGTACTAATCCAAGATATATTAATGTTTTATAAGTATGGTGGTAAACAACTATACTACAATAATACTTTCGACGGACAAGGCGAGATTGATATTAACAAAGAAGATACTTCTAGAAAAAATGTAGAGGCTAATTTTATTGAATCATCTAATGTTTACTTAGACGAAGATGATTGTGAGAGTTGTAAAATATAATGAGTGTACTAAACGCAAAGAACAAAAAGCATCATACTAAATCTACAATGTTCTTAGATCCTACTGGAGGTCCTGTAGTCCAAAGATATGATACATTAAAGTATAAACAGTTTGATAAACTAACAGATAAGCAATTAGGATTCTTTTGGAGACCTGAAGAAGTTGATATTCTTAAAGATGCAACAGACTTTAAAAATTTATCAGATCATGAGCAACATATATTTACAAGCAACTTAAAAAGACAAATACTACTAGATAGTGTACAGGGTCGTTCCCCTAACTTAGCATTACTACCTATAGTTAGTTTACCAGAGTTGGAAACTTGGATAGAAACTTGGGCATTCAGTGAAACAATCCATAGTAGAAGTTATACACATATTATTAGAAACGTATATCCTGACCCAAGTAAAGTATTTGATGAAATGATGAATATAAATGAAATCATTGATTGTGCAGACAGTATCACAGAAAACTATGATAAATTAATTGAGTACAATGATTTAAGATCAAGAGGTTTAGCAAGTTACGATGAATACGAGCATAAGAAAAGGTTATGGTTATGTTTAATGAGTGTAAACATATTAGAAGGTGTACGTTTTTATGTGTCCTTTGCTTGTAGTTGGGCATTTGCTGAACTTAAAAGAATGGAAGGCAATGCAAAAATTATTAAACTTATTGCACGTGATGAGAATGTACATTTAGCAAGTACACAACAAATGCTAAAGTTACTACCTCAAGACGATAAAGACTTTGCTAAGATCAAAAAAGAAACAGCAGAAGAATGTAAGCAAATGTTTATAGATGCTGTGGAGCAAGAGAAAGCATGGGCAGATTATTTGTTTAAAGACGGCAGTATAATTGGACTAAATGCTGAACTATTAAAACAATATGTAGAGTTTATTGCGGCCAAAAGAATGAAGGCAGTAGGGCAAGAAGCGATATATAATAGTAGTAATAATCCTTTACCTTGGACAATGAAATGGATAGGTGGAGGAGAAGTGCAAGTAGCACCACAAGAAACAGAAATATCATCTTACGTTATAGGTGGCACAAAACAAGACGTAGATGGAGACACATTTAAAGGATTTAGTTTATAATGTATAATTTTTCAGAATTGAACGGTCAAGTAGTTACTGTAAAGACTGTATCAGGTATGGAACTAATTGGTACTCTACAAGGAACAGAAAGTGATGATTTTACAATCTGTTTAAGAGATCCTAGATTAGTTGTTATTAGTAATAATGAGATAGCAGTAGTACCGTACACATTTACAAGTAAATCAGAAATTATTTTCATAACAAAAGATCAATACATTTCAGTAAGTAAAAGTCTAGATAATAGTTCATCAGATTATCTATCTATTTTACAAGAAACCTCAGAAGATTTTACTGTAGCATCTAACGAATAATAGTAGATAAATACTATTATATGTTTAGTATAGCAAAAGTAGGTAACCCAACGACAAATGTAGGCGGACCTCCTATTATAGGACCAGGTGCTCCTACTGTATTTGCAGAAGGTTCTCCAGTATCTTGTTCATTCGATGTGTTTGCTGGTCATGGTGAACCACCACATTCAACAGGATTTATACCAGGAGGATGCCCTACTGTATTTGCAATGGGTAGACCTGTACATAGAAGCATGTTATCAGTTGCTACATGCGGTCACCCTGTTCAAAGTTTTTCTACTGTTAAAGTAGGAATGTAATGAAACACATAATTTCGGTTAAAGGGCCTACAGTTCGAGGTCCAATTGATACATTTAGAGTACAATGGAACATGGGTAATCCTTGTAACTATTCTTGTGAATATTGTCCTCCTATATTACATAACGGGTCAAAACCGTGGCTCAATAAGATAGACTACATAAACACCATAGAACAAATATCTTCGCATTACAACGCATCTAGTAAACGTGTAGACTATGAATTAATAGGGGGAGAGGTTACAGTTATACCAGGTTTTGAAGATATTATACGCAAAATTAGTGAATACAATACAAATAGTGTTGTTTATTCAAACGCAAGTAGAACTATAAAATGGTGGTCTAAAGCAAAACAATACTTAGATGGTGTAGTACTAACATACCACCCCTTAACGCAACATAGAGACCATTTTACGAACGTTTTAAAGGAAATAATGCATGATGTTACCATTTCTATTAATATTGCAGGAATAGGCGGTAAAGTAGAAGATTTAGGTGATTATGCTGAGTACTTACGGTCTTTATTTAAAGACTGCTCTAAAAACCCTAGTTCCAATATAAGTATCTGTGTTAAAACAATGTATAAGAAACAACTAAACGGTTACGATAAACAGCAATATTTCTATGATTATACACAACAAGAGTTAGATGTTTTAAATAGGCCGGGTATAGTTCAAACTGAAACTACAGAAAAACCAAATAATGACTGGATGACAGAAATAAAATACAGCGACGGCTCAGTAAAATATGTACAAAGTCATCAATTAGTAACTGAAAGACTTAATAATTTTTATAAAATGAAGTGCCATCTAGGTTATGAAAGTATTAATATAGATCCATTAGGTGAAGTTTATGGTAGTTGGTGCGGTTCAGTAAGTTATGGAAATATTAAAGATATAACTGACTGGAATCTTGCCAACAGTTATACTACTTGTCCACATCAATTTTGCAATAATATATCAGATACATCAATTACTAAAACTGTTTAAAAACACTTGAATTGTTAATGCTTAAAAGATCATTTGCATAATGTATTTCGTCTAAGTCTACAGATTTTAAAAAGTAAACAGTATCGTACACACTTTTATCATAAGGATTACTAAGATCAAAGTTCTCTCTTTCCCAATCATTTACTAAAGAGTTTGCATAGATGTTATACATTTCTAAATTATAAAATACATGTCCTGTAAAACCTAAAATTAATCCTCGATTATTTTGTTCAAGTTTTTCTGTATAAGTTGATTTTTCGTCATTTAAATTTTGATATGTCTTTACATAGTTTTTTAAAAGATGATAACCATAAACACTTTTGCTAAAAGATTCTATTTTTTTAAATTTGCTGTAATATTCTTTTACAACGTCGTATTGACTTTTATCAATATATTCATCTGTATGTTTACAGTATTGTGTCATAAAGATATCAAACTGCCATTCACCTTCTTCGTTAATAATGTGACCTATGTCATCATATTGTTTAATACCTTTTTTAAGTTTTAGATTTATGTTGTTCTCATCACAAAAATCTACTAATGCAGGAACATCATGTAAATTATGATCGTATAAACTATATTCTAAGAAATGATTTCCTTTACACTTTTTAATATTTTCTATAGCCTTAAAATCATTTTTGTAAACTTTTCCTAGTGAATCATTGAAACCATGTATTTGAAAATAGTATGATAGTTTATTACTGTATTCTACAACTTTATCATTCATGCCGTGTGTTGTACATACAACATTAATTTTGTTTTGATTACAGAAGTCAATTAAGTTATCGAAGTCTTTATATGATAAAGGATCACCAAAGATACCAGTTAGTACTATTGTTTGTAATTTATTTGAATAAAGAAAGTTTTTAAGTGTACTAATATTCAAATGATAATCTGGAATATTTCTTTTGCCAAAACGGTGATACAACCATTGTCCTTGATTGCTTAATGAATTAAATTCGGAATCTATTGTAGTAAGATCAACGTGTATTTCAGTATCTAACATACTGATATTTACACTTTAGAACTTTGCACTTGTTACAATATTGACTATCTCTTCGTATGAACCGCTTTCGTCATCGTAGTAAAATTCTGAAGCATCTTCTAACTCATTTGTGTTAGAACTGTAAACACCTACTGAATATTCTTCAACAATAGTTGTGCCTTGTACTGTACCTTTTATTGCAAAATGGTATATTCCTGTATCAATGCTACTGTAATCTCCAGTTAGGTCAACAGTAAATTCTCCTGAATCAACATCAAAGTTTAACCACGGTGGTGTAGGACTGAAAGCAAGTACTGATACATCAGTTGCATTTTCATTTAATCCTATACTATCATTGTAAACTTTACCTAATTGTGCTTCTAAAATTATACCTGATGGATTATCTGCTAATTGTATTTCGCTTTTTTGAGGACTTACAGCAATTGAACTCTTAAGATCATAAACATTCATGTTATTCTGTTCTAAAAGGGATTTTGCAAATTTTAATTCTGTTCCTCTACCTGAACGTTTTCCTTCGTTGGAAATAAATGATTTAATAATTCTTGCACTACTTGTAGGATAAAGATCAATGTATTGAACTGCTAGTCCTGATACTAATGCCGTTGCAACACTAGTTCCTGATCTTGTGTTGTATCCTTCAACATCTAATACAGCAACACTTACATCTTCACCTAAACCAAATACATCAATTTCGTGTCCTACATTTGAACCTCTTACTGTAAAGTCTTTATCATGTGAACCAACAGTAAATGTGCTGTCTAAACCTGCAGGTGAATAATCATCTGCATTTAGGCCGTTGTTTCCTGCCGCACATATTACTAACAAGTTTTCATCTTGCAGTTCTGAAATCTTTTCATCTACTAAAAGATTTTTGCTAATTGTCCATGCTAAACATACAACTTTAACTTTAGAAGAATCATTTGCAACATGGTCTTCTAGAATTGCATCTAATGTATCTAATATCTTTCCAACCGTAATATTGTCGCTTTCGCTGTCTAGTATTTTAATATTTTTTATTTTAGTATTAGGTGATACACCTAATTGGCTTCCGTTAATTAAACTTGCCATTGCAGTACCATGTCCTAGGTTATCTGCATAATCTGAATAGCATGTGTAAAAATCTTCTACATCACTTTCTGCTAATTCAATATGATCTTTTTTAACACCTGTATCCACTAAGTAAACAATTTGGTTTGAACCTGTGCTTTTTGGATTGTAAGCAACAGTTGATTCACCGAAATCGTTTGAAAGATATAATAAGTGGTTTGTATCAAAGTGTAAAGAAGTTTCTAATTCAGTTTCTTCTTTACTCCAAGATATGATGCCTTCTAAATTGTCTACTTTATTAAGTTCTACATCAACTTTGAAAGTATTTGCAAACTTATAGTCTTTGTCGATATTTACGCCTGAATCTTCTAAATAAGCCTTAGCAGACTCGTTAGAAGTGTAAATTTGTTTGTCTAAAGATAAAATAATACTAGCCATTATAGGTGCTCCATGTTATAAGTAAAGCATAATTACTATTATATTTATCAAAAAACGGATAATAACATGAAAGAAACTGTAACGATAGGTGAACCTGCAGGTATCAAAATTACAATTGATGCAGAATCTATTGTTAAAGTATGGTCTAAACAAACTTCTGAACAGTTTGAAAAATTACTATTAGAGCAAATACAACACACTGATATAAATGTATGTTTAAGTGGAGGCTTGGATAGCCAGTATATGCTATACCTTACCTCAAAGTTAAACAAGAAAATTAAATGTTTTACTTACAGACTTATTTGGGAAAACTCAATTCTTAACGCAAGTGACGTTTATACTGCTCAAGAATTTGGTAAACAATACGACTGCGAACACATTATAGTAGACATAAATGCTAAAGAGTTTTTTGAAAAAAATATGCATTTATCATATGGAAAAGAATTCTTAAATGAAAGTCCTCAATTTGCAATACATTTATATTTTATAGATTTATTAATAAAGGATTACAATGTAAAAGAATTAATATTAGGTGGCGATCCTATATTAATGGAACATGACCCATTATATAATCCTATAGAAAGAGTTTCATCTTCAAAAGTTAGATCAGTTGTTAGCACAAATCATATGTCTAGTTTAAATAGATCGCAAACTTTAGTTCCATATCATTTATTTTGTAAAAATAGAAAAATAGATTTATTAAAAAATATTTTCTATATGTCACCTGAAATAGTTTTTTGTGGCTATAAACAAAATATAGATACAGTAAAAGAATATAAACAGCACATAGAAAGACACAATGATAGGATAAAAAGTAAATATTGCTTTGATACTTACCAATACAAATATAATTACTACAGTTTATTATTCGATAACTTAATACCACAATGGGGCGGAACAACAGGCTTTGAGCAAATCAAAAAACTACTAGCATCACAAACAGGCAACTATAATGAATTTGATCTTTTATATAGAGAACCTATGAAAAAAATGTTACTAGGCCAATGGAAGTATCATAATGAAAAAATCTACGGCGATGTAAAACCTATTATAGATGATTTTTACAGTACTGTATCCGAAAGCAATAGTCAACCTTGTAATCGATATAAATTCGATTTTTAAAAAAACAACCTATAAACACACCTTTTTTATATAACGATAATAAATATCGTTTATAAATTATTATAATTTTAGTTTATATCAACCTCCTACAGTTTTACTTTAAATTACGGCCATCTACCGTGGTTTACTTTGTTGTTTAAGTGTGGGAAAAACACTAGAGAAAAAATGACAGAGTACATAAAAAATCAAGTTAAAAAAACAACATTTCAAGATGTAAGGGATCATGCTGAGTTAGGCGCTCTTGTTAGTATCTTTATTTTTTCAATATTTGGAGTTACACCATGAAAGAATTAGGAATGGCTTTATTAGGAACACTAGCAATATCAGTGTTCTTTGGATTTAAGATATACCCAGATTTAGAATACACAGGTTATTCAAGTGTGGGTAATTGTACAGGACAATGTTATGTAGATTATGTAGCACTGAACGGTACAGCAGTTGAGATAGAGCAACGTAAAAAAGCATTAGCAGAAGGTGACCCTTTTAGCAATATTAGAAGTTTATGGGCAGGTTGTGCCGCGTGTCATGGAGCGAATGGCGGTGGCGGAGTAGGCCCTATGTTAGCAGGTCAAAGTTCAGATGATATTATAAGCAAACTAACCATTTACAAAAACAATGGACAGATTGGTGCCCAAAGTGCCTTGATGTGGGGACAGGCGGCAATGTTATCAGAGCAAGATATTAAGACAATTGGTGAATTTGTACAAGCAGGATTTCCTAGCAACTAACTTTTCATTAGGAGAATGAAATGAAAAAGATATTACCAATCGCTTTATTAGGATTGTTTGCCAGTGATGCTTTTGCAGATGACTGGAGAATGAGAAAATTTGATGCCAACCAAGATGGTTTTGTAGTAGTAAGTGAACTAAAGTCAAAAGGCTGTACTGTTAAAATGGGTTTGTTTAACACGGCTGATAAAAACGACGATGGCAAACTTTCTAAAGGAGAACTTAGGAAAGCATCAGAATATATTATTAGACACAGATGTCCAAAAGGTTAATTTTATTAGGATTTGTAATTATACCTTGGGAAGTTCCTGTGGTATTATTATTAGCAACATTAATAGAATTATTATGAAAAAAGTTTTAAAAATATTTTTTAAATACTGGATTCAACCCTGGCATCCAACGAGATAGATATGAGATACGAAGTACGTGACGCAACACCGGAAGAATTTGAAGCCTGGAGAAAAACTGATTATTGGAACAAAATGGATTTTGATCCACTTGTAATGTTTGTTGTAATTCCAACCATTATTCAGTTAATGGCAATGGCTGGGATGGGTGCAGTTATGTATATTAACTCATTGCTATTTTGATCAAAGAAGCAATAAAGGCCGTCATTGGCGTAGGCAAGAATGGCGGCCAATTTAAAATTACACCTATGCGAATTCTTCTATTCGCTTTTCTAGTAGCAAGTATATTTTTAGGTTTTGTGCTATTAATGTTATACTTGACATATTTAATTTTAGAAGTATAATAAATATTAATTTAGAGAGATTATGACTTTTGTAGTAGGTAGTCCTTGTGTTGGCTGTAAAGACACAAAATGCGTAGAAGTATGTCCCGTAGATTGTTTTTACGAAGGACCTGATATGCTTGTGATCAATCCAGATGAATGCATTGATTGTGCTTTGTGTGAACCTGAATGCCCAGTAAATGCAATATGGGCCGATGATGAGATGCCAGCAGAACAAATACCGTTTATAGAAATAAATGATGAAAAAAGTAAAGTATGGCCTAACATAGTAGATACAAAAGAAGCAATGGCACACGAGTCACCTTATACTGTGGAAGAAGCAATTGAAGTAGCAAATAAAGATGAGTAAAGATAATAAAAAACCTACAACAAGATTTCATCGTGAACTTTTTACTCACGATACTCCCTATGGCCATAAGGTACAGAAAGACAAAACCAAAATAATACCAAGAAAAGAAAAACATAAAAAAGATTTATAATAAGTATCTATATGCTACTTTTAATACACGGCGCAGGCTCTAGTTCATACAGTTGGAATTACATTAGTATCTGGCTTGAACAACCTATTCAAACTTTAGAATATACAGTTGGACAAGAGCATTCAACTATTTTCGATAGAGTTGAAAACCCAGAAGATATAGACTTTGTTATAGGGCACAGTTATGGTGCATTACTAGGTGCTGAGTGGTTAGATAAAAATCCATATAATGTGAAAGGACTTATGACTATTGCTTGTCCATGGCAAGGCTCACCTACAGCAAGAGTACTAAAATGGTTTCTTAGTGACCCTGTATGGACTGACATGACACCTGGCAGTAATTTTTTAAAGAAAATAAATACAATACAGTCTGATATGCCTTTAAGAAATATTGTTGCAGTTCCAGATATAGGTAACGGATTAGCAGGTACAGGTGACTCACAAAACGATGGTACTATACCTATATCAAGTGCAAGATCTGTACCAGAAGGATTTACAAATGTTGAATCTGTAGATATACCTAGAACGCATAGTGAAGTATTACAGAGTATGGATACTGTAGAAGAAATAAAAAGATTCATAAGTGAGATAAAATGATAGATGGTGTTATCTTAGTAGCAATTTTAGTTCCAGCAATTATCGGTGTCTTTAGTTTGATGGTAGTAGTTATAAATGGTCCAGGTGGAACAAAAGGCATAACGCAACCATACACAACAAAAAGTGGTGAACTACATACTGCTAAGAAATCTAGAGAACAATATATAGTATGATAACTATTTTGACTAACTATCGTACTGGTAGTACGTTCTACTGCGACTTCATGGCTGAAAAAAATAACTACAAAAGTTTTCAATGTCCTTTTGATGTTTCTACATTAGGTATGAAGCAAAGTCTTATGAACCTACAACTGCTAGGTAAAGATCAAAAAAATGTTATTAAGATGATGCCTGACTTATTTGATAAGTTGCCTAATACAAATCTTTTTGATTTAATAATAGAAAACACAAGTACACTTATCTATCTAATTCGTAAAGATTATAATGCTCAATTACAAAGTTATGTAGCAAGTCATCAAGCAAGTTGGTGGAAACCTAAAGATGATGAGAAAATGATTCTTAATCCTACATACAATAAAGAAGAATATAATAATTACGACACTTACCTTAGACAAAATTATAAAAAACTTGCAAGGTATTATACACAATATCCAGGTACCTTAGTTGTACTAGAAGACGACCTTCCCTACAAGCCATACAGCAAAGAAGTTGTATGGGATAAAACACCCCCAACAATAAATTTTGAGCCGTTACTTTTGTTTCCTAAACGATAAATAGTAGTACATAGGTACAACGGAGTAACACATGGCAGTTAAAGATATGAGTTACCGCGAACGCGGTTTACTTTTAAGTATGTTCGCTCACCAATGTTATAGCGAACCAAAAGATTTATTAAAGAAGAGACCAGGCATCAAAGACTTGGCGCCTCTTAAAAAGTTTTTAAACAAACCACTCCCCCCAACATACATAGACGTTGAAGGTGCACAGGCTTATGTAATGAGTGACAGTAAAGATGTTCTTATTGCATGTAGAGGTACTGAACCTACACAACTAAATGATGTATTAGCAGACTTAAAAACATTTCCTGTAAAGCATCACTTAGGTGGTAAAGTTCACAGAGGCTTCTATGCAGAGTATAACAAAGTTATACCTGGCATCAAAGAAGCATTAGCAAAACACGATAAAAAAGGTGTTAAAGATGTTTGGGTATGTGGGCATAGTTTAGGTGGAGCAATGGCTCTGCTTGTATCAGTAGAATTAAAACCAAGTGGCGGCTGTCATACATTTGGTCAACCTAGAGTTGGTAACGCAGAATTCTTAAAAGTTATCGACTTTCCATATTACAGATATAGAAACAACAATGATATAGTTCCAGGTGTTCCGCCATCATGGTTATTCTTTAAACACGGTGGTGTTCTAAGATATATAAACAGTTATGGTAATATTAGACTTGCTAGTCCGTGGCAAAGAACAAAAGATAAATGGAGAGGTTTATTTGCCGCATGGAAACAAGGAAAGTTTTTTGATAGCATACTAGACCACAACATGGGTGCGTATCATGAGTATATCTCAAACATGGACGACAGTGGTGAACAACTGCCTAAGTAAAGTAGTTACTTAACTGATTTACTTTATAAAGATAAATACTTGCATATAATAAGTTTTAGGAAACATAATGTCCAAGACACCATATGAGATCAGACTAGATCTAGTTAAAGAGGCAAGAGAAATTCTACAGGCAAGAGCAAAGAACCCTGAAGATATGCCTACCACAGAAGATGTCCTTAAAGAGGCAGAACGCCTTAACGATTTCGTATCCAAGAAACCCTTTCCTACAAAGTAATTCCACTTAAATATAATTGACGACTGCCACCGTAACTCAGTTGGTAGAGTAACTGATTTGTAATCAGTAGGCCGTCAGTTCGAGTCTGACCGGTGGCTCCAAACAAGAGGAATAAAAAATGGCTAAAACAATAGCAAAAACAACAAAAGCAAAAACTACAACAAAGAAAAAGGTAACTAAAGTTACACCTAATCCTTGGAGTGGTGAAGTAATAGCAGAGAACATTAGAAAGAACGCAGAAGAAATAGCAAAGAATGTTAGTGCCAATGCAGAAAGGATTGGTAATAATATGAAGGCTTTAATGCGTAGATAAAAAATTGGGGGCCATAGTTCAGTTGGGAGAACGTCTGGTTTGCAACCAGAAGGTCCGGGGTTCGAGTCCCCGTGGCTCCACCAATTTTGGAGAAATATGAAACTTAACACACTTGACAGTAGGTGGGATAACAAAATCGTAAATTACGATTTAGAAAAATTTAATTGGCGTCAGTATTTTTTAGACGCAGTTCAAGAAAAATATCCTCAAATTGAAACATTAGAAACTACTCACAAAGTGATGGACCCAAAAGAGTTGAATGACTTTGCATGGGACATACAACGTATTTGTAAAACAGAAGAGTTTGCAAGGAAACTAGATGCATTCTTTGAAGAGGTAATTGCTCCTCAAACAGACGGTGAAGATTTTATGATACAAGACGTAGTTGGTTTGCGTATGGTTATACCTAATCAAGCAAAGCACGGTAGAACACTAAACTTTCATCAAGGTATTTGGTTTGGTCATGGTCCAGGTATGTATAGCATATGGACACCACTTACAGAAGCATGGGACACAAACACTATGCAAATACTTCCATGGGACGCAAGTAGAGATATAACGCAAAAGACTTATGACGAACAGTTAAGTTATCAAGAAATACAAAAATTATGTTTAGAAAATTCAATACCATGTAATACTTCTCCTGGGCAGAGTTGGTTATTTCAACAAGGACACATACATGGTAACGTAAATAATGAAACAGACATTACACGTTGGAGTTTTGATACACGAATTTTATTAAAAGGCGGCAACTACGGTAGACGTAGACCCGGTGCTTATTTTAGGTTATTTAAAACTTACAGGCAACCTTTAACAAATGTAGACACGAGTAGAACGTGGATAAACTATATAGATACTAATAGTCGTTTTTGTAAGACTACACCATTCTTTATTACAAGTATTCAGATGGACAAGTTCTGCAAAGACGTTGGTATTGTTCCTGTAGACTATCCATTAGAATTAAGTTTTTGTCATTGGGATCCAATGCTCGAAGACTTTATCAAAGATCCAAATATAACTGGTATAGTTTTACCAAGTATATTAGGACTCACTGAGGACAAAGAACGTAGAGATTATCTATTTAATTTGGCTTTAAGTAATGACACACATTTACTTTTTGCCGATGAGAGTATATACCTAAACAATGACTCAGAATTAAACTATATCAATGCGATTTTTGAATATATAAACAATGAAGAAGATCCAGATTTATTATTAGGACACACAAGGTAATTAAATGGCTAAGAAAAAGCAAAAGAAAACATCATTAACAAAATCAGTTCCATTCAAAAAGGAACAACAAGCAAATCCAGATGACGTAATGTATCAACTACTGGATTCTAAAATAGAAATTCCGTTAGGACTATTAAGACAAAAACATATCTTTATTGCTACACCATGTTATGGTGGGCAAATTGGAGAGCCTTACTTTAGAAGTATGATGAGATTGTCTATTCTATGTAACAAATATAATATCCAATATACCGTTAGCACATTAGCAAATGAAAGTTTGGTTACTAGAGGTAGAAATACACTTACAAGTTTCTTTATGGAGAATAAAAAAGCAACACATTTATTTTTCATAGATGCAGATATAGAATTCAATCCTGAAGATATTTTGCGTATGGTTGCATATGATAAACCAATTGTAGTTGGTGCTTATCCTAAAAAAGCAATTAATTGGGAAAGTATTATTAATGCGGCAAGATCTAATAATGAAGAAACAGCAGAAACAATAGAAGGACATAGTTCAAACTATGTTGTAAACTTTGATTTTATGACTGATGACAAAGGTAATAAAACTCCTCAAGTACAAATAGAAGACAACTTAGTTAAGTTAAAAGATGCTGGTACAGGATTTATGTGTATTAAAAGAGAAGTTATTCAGCAAATGTTTGATAAGCACCCAGAGTGGAAATATGCAAACGATATAAATGTAGATAATAAGTTTGAACCTTTTATGTATGCATTATTTGATACAATGATTGATCCAGATAGTAGACGTTATCTTTCAGAAGACTATATGTTTTGTAGAACATGGCAAAATATGGGCGGTACAGTTTATTTAGATCCACGTACAGCATTGAACCATGTAGGGCATTACACATTTAGAGGAAACATAAGAAAGTTATTTACAGGTGAAAATAAACATCACCGTAAACCGAACCAAGGAGGTTCATAATGGAACAGAAAGGTATTTCAATACTATTACCTACTAGAGGCAGAAAAGAAGTTCTAAAGAAAAGTTTAGAATCATTATTAAACAAAGCAGACAATCCAAATGATCTAGAAATATTGTTTGGTGTAGACGAAGACGATCAAGAAGTAAGTGATTATATCAAAGATGAGATTGCTCCTATACTCAAGGAAAAAGGAGTAGAAGGTAGAGCAAATATTTTTAAACCATTAGGATATGAAAACTTGCATGTTTACGTTAATACATTAGCAGGCTCATCAACTGGTAAATGGATGTTCTTTTGGAACGATGATTGTTTAATGGAATCAGAAGGTTGGGATACTGAAATTAGAAAGTATGACGGACAATTTAAATTGTTAGGCCCAAAGGATAATCATGATGGACACCCTTACGCAATATTACCTATAGTTCCAAATGATTGGTTTATACTTATGGGACACCTAAGTCAAAATGCACAGAACGATGCATGGTTAAGTCATATTGCATATATGTTAGATATATTTGAAAGAATTGATATTTCATTTATACACGACAGAGCAGACATTACTGGTAACAATGATGACGAAACTTTCCAAAACAGAAAGTATATGGAAGGTAATCCTAATGACCCTAAAGACTTTGGCCACGTAGATATGCAAAATGCCAGAGTAAATACAGCACATAAAATTGCATGGTTCCTAGAAAAAATAGGACAAAAATCAGAATGGTGGGATAAAGTTAAAGCAGGTGATCAAGATCCATTTGAGAAAATGGTATGGAAAGAAGGTGTCAAAGGTGCAGGCCAACTCGCGGCAGTACCTGGAGAAGACGAAAAACCTGAACTACCAGACGACCATAAATTAGTGTTATAATTGGTTGACAAATACTCCTTTTCTGCTATAATATTACATATAGTTAGGAAAAGGAGTAAATATGCAGTTTGACATTTATCAAATAAAAATACCAAGAGAAGTAACAGACTATGTTAATAGTAATGACAGAGGTCATCTTGGTGGTGAAGAAAAATACCCAATTTACAAAGCATCTATGAAGAGTATGCGAGTACAAAAGGGCGATTCATTTGATCCTGCAGACTTTAGTTTTTACACAAAAGTTTGTAGTGTTAAAGAAGATGGTGGACTTGTAAGAGGTTCACATGACAATAGTGCTGATGCACATGACAATTCATATTTAGTTCAAGACAAAGAAGAAGTATTTAAAATTCTTAACGGTTATTACTATGATGAAGATACAGAAGAAGATATTGTTTTTGATCATCATGTATTTGGCTACAAAATGAAAACATTTGAAAGAGATGGTAAGACTCATGAATACAGAGACATGCATTCACTTTCAGTTGGTGACATAGTTGCTAAAATAAGTGACGAAGAAACAAGGTACTATCAAGTTGCAGATTTGGGATATAATGAAATTTTTCCACAGCAATCTGATGTAGCAATCAATAGAATAAAGGAGAGTGCATAATTGCAACATGCAATGATTGACATAGAAACATTGGGCACAATGCCCAATAGTGTCATAATGAGTGTTGGTGGAGTTAAGTTTGATCCTTTTACTTCAGCAGAACCTTTTGATGGTAAGCATTGGAAATTAGATGTTGATGCACAAACATCAAAAGGCAGGCTTGTAGACGACAACACATTACAGTGGTGGGCAAAACAAGATAGTAATATTAGAGATAGAGCATTCGGTGACGAAGGCAGAATTGCTGTAGAACCTTTTATGAAAGAAATAAATGCTTGGCTTACAGGTTGTGAAACAATTTGGTGTCAAGGTCCACAGTTTGATATGGTTATTCTAGAAGACTTTTTTAGGGATTTTGATCATCACATGAATTGGTTTTATTGGCAAGTAAGTGATTGTAGAACACTTTTTAAAATGATGCCTGCAGATCCTCGTAAAGCCATACAGCAAAATTTACATGATGCTCAGGCTGACGCACACTGGCAAGCAGTATGCGTACAGCAATTTTTTCGTGAGTATAAAGTTTTACCTAGGTAACTAGGGTTACAACTTTATCAAGTCTACCTGATTTCATAAATTTATGAAATTTTCTAAATACTTTCTTCATGCTATTCTTTCCAAGTTACTGAATCTACATGTTGAAAAGCCTTGATTGTGTTGAACTCCAAAGGAGTTGTGTATTCTATCATTGAATACATATCTGTAATGTTGTTTTCGTTTAAAGTCACATCTATTAGATCTAATGATATCTCCACGATAGACAGATTCGTCTTTCATTTGGAAGAAAATTTCATTTGATTTAGTAAAAATAACTTTTTCCACATCTTCTTTTTCGATGTGATTATCAGCCAATGCTGGACCGCTAATGAGTAGGGTTAGCATGGCTACTATACCTAATGGTTTCGCCATAATATTCTCCTGTATTGTGGTAACCAACCGCACTAACTGTTGATTTACTTTATCACTACTGTGAACTGTAAATTCTATGCAACAGTTATGTTACAATCGTGTTACAGTTTTATTTATCATTAACTACTGAGTTATTAAAAGAGTTGTGAAAAAAGGTTGACAGATCTAAGTTTGATGCTATACTATATGTATATTAAATAAAAAGGTAGGAGTTTTTATGTTAGAAGTTAGAATTTTAGGAATGCAAAAAGAGCCAACAGGCTTGATGAAAGGTCATGAGATACATGATTTTCAATACAGAACTAGAGATGAAGAAGCATTTGAAAAAGGTAAAAAACTTGTAGAAGAGTTTATTGCTGATTTAGATTTTGTTCCTTCAGATAGTGAGTATTATGTTATTGACGACCCAATGCAAATCACTTTAGGTGAGTATGAAGATACTGGTAAGTTTCCAGGTATGAACAGTTTAGTATTACAACTTGAGAAATTAGGTTTCTATACTAAATCAGTAAACTACAGAACTGCTGAATACAGACCTGAGTTTGCAAGAGCATTTAACAGAGCAGTTAGTGATGAAGGTAACACTAACAGAGACGGTTCAATAGACTGGAACTTTGTTGATGCTGACCTTTATGGT
>CENP01084952.1_pt1 | contig 22749 bp, 22 predicted proteins | sample 361281 | NCBI WGS metagenome assembly CENP01 (sample SAMEA2591122, study PRJEB7988) | marine metagenome | biome: marine biome (ENVO:00000447); feature: deep chlorophyll maximum layer (ENVO:xxxxxxxx); material: saline water (ENVO:00002010), including plankton (ENVO:xxxxxxxx) | depth 70 m | reverse complement strand
ACTGTTCTTGATGGTGACACCAAGTCTAATACTGCAAAATATATTAATCATACGTGCGACCCAAATTGCGAAGTTGATATCATCAAAGGTAAGATTTGGATTTTAGCTATCCAAGATATTAAAAAAGGTGACGAGCTTTCTTACGATTATGGTTTTGGGTTCGATGAAGACTATAAACAGTTTCGTTGTAAATGTGGATCAAAGAATTGTTGTGGTTACATTGTAAGAGATGATCAACGTTGGAGAATCAATCGTAAATTTGCTAAAACAAAAAAAGCTAGGCTTAAGCGCGTTTAATTTTCTTTTGTATAAGATTTTGAGCTTGCTCGACGTTCCTATGAGGTTCCTCATTTTTTTGACCACGCGGTTGATAAGCATGAATTACATGTAGTTTGCAGTAGATACGATCATCCATTGGCGTTCTTCCACAAAAGTAGAAATCTTTTTCATCAGGATGACCAATTGGCCATCTGCAAGTTTTATCTGTTAAATTTTCAAGAGACGTCGGATTTTCTGGTTCAAAATTTTTTTCGATAACTATAGCTCTCAAGCCTCTCGGTCTTTTTATTTGTTTTTGAAGACCAATTTTTTTTTGTTGATATTGAGTGTTATTAATTTTTGGAGATGAAATCATTCTTGATTGGGTTCTTCCTGCTAAATTCAATCTATGCGCTTTGCCGATTACAGCATTCCTGGAAATATCACCACCGAGTATTCTGGCAATTTGACTTGCTGTGTGACCCTCAGCCCATAACTTTTTAAGTTTAATAGTTTTATCGTCTGTCCAAGACATTATTGTAATTATATTTACTACATTTAGGATATACAATTTAATTAAATACAAGATGTTGATTAAAAAAGTCAGTAAAAGTCAATGAATACAAAAAAAACCATATATATCCACATTTTTTAGCCTTTTTATTAATTTAACTGATAATGAGAAAGTTATGAGCACAACATACGATAAATATAAAATGGGAGTAAGAAGATTTGGTAGAGTAAATTGGGTTGGTTTCTACACTTTATATTTTAAAGAGGTTCAAAGATTTTTTAGCGTATGGATACAAACGATAGTATCACCTATAATTACTCTTTTATTATTTTTAACAGTATTTAGTATTGCTATCGGTTCAGATAGAGAAGACATTTTGGGACACAAATTTACTACATTTTTAGTGCCTGGACTAATAGCAATGCAAATAATGCAAAATGCCTTTGCAAACACATCTTCTTCTTTAATGATTTCAAAAATCCAAGGTAATATAGTAGATATTTTATTTCCTCCGTTATCACCTGGTGAGGTTACGTTTGCACTGATTTTAGGCGGCATAACAAGAGGAATAGTAGTTGGTTTTTTTTCAATTTTGGTATCATTAATTTTCATCAAAATTCCATTTAATCATTTTTTTTATGTTATTACTTATGCAACATTAGGCTCTTGTTTACTTGCGGCTCTAGGATTTATAGCTGGTTTATGGTCGGAAAAATTTGATAATATGGCTGCAGTCACAAACTTTATAGTTGTCCCTTTATCATTTTTATCTGGTACATTTTTCTCAATAAGCAGATTGGAAGGTCCTTTTTATATATTGAGTCAGTTTAATCCTTTTTTTTATATAATCGATGGTTTTAGATTTGGTTTCCTTGGCCAGTCAGATGCCAATATTTATAATGGACTTATAATTTTGTTAATTTGTAACGTATTTTTACTTACAGTATGCTATTTACTTTTCAAAAATGGTTATAAAATAAAATCTTAATATCATGAGTGCAATTCTCGAAACATATGCAAGAAGATCATTGTCATTTTCGCACGGAAAAGGATGTTATCTTTTTTCAACTACTGATGAAAAGTACTTAGATTTTGTTTCTGGTATAGCAGTGAATTCCCTTGGACATTGTCATGAACACTTAGTAAGCGTTATTCAAAATCAAGCTGCAAAACTTTGGCATGTCTCTAATGCATTTGAAATACCAGAGCAAGAAAAATTAGCAAAGAGATTAGTTGAAAATACTTTTGCTGATTATGTGATTTTTATGAACTCTGGAGCTGAAGCAACGGAGGCAAGCATAAAGATAGCAAGAAAATATTTTTTTGAAAAGGGTAAAGTAAATAAAAATAGAATTATAACTTTCAAAGGAGCTTTCCATGGCAGAACACTTGCATCTTTATTTGCCGCCAATAATCCGGATCATACTATAGGTTTTGAACCAAAAGTTGAGGGTTTTGATCAAGTTAGCTTCGGTGACCATGAAGGTTTAAAAAAAGCAATAAATAAAGATACAGCTGCAATTATGGTTGAAACTATTTTAGGTGAAGGTGGTATTAAAGTAATACCAGATGAGTGTTTGGTTGGATTAAGGAAGATATGTGACGAAAATGACCTATTATTAATTTTAGACGAGGTACAGTGTGGTATTGGAAGAACTGGCAAATTTTTTGCATTTGAATGGTCAGGTATAAAGCCTGACATTGTACCTATTGCAAAAGGTATTGGTGGAGGTTTTCCGATTGGGGCTTGCCTTGTAAATAAAAAAGCTGGAAGTGGCATGAAGCCAGGTTCACATGGTTCTACTTTTGGCGGCAATCCACTTGCAATGAGTGTCGGAAACGCAGTATTAGATATTATGTTTGAAAAAGATTTTCTAAATAATGTAATTTCTTTAGGGCATTATTTTGAAAAACAATTACTTAAAATTCAACAAAAGTTTCCAAAAGTGATAGACGAAGTTAGAGGCAAAGGTCTATTAAAAGGTATAAAATTAAAAGTAGATAATAAAGAATTTATAAATCAATTATTTGAAAAAAAATTATTAGTTGTTAAAGCTTCTGAGAGTGTTGTAAGACTTCTACCTCCTTTAATTGTCAATAAAAATGAAATTGATCAAGCGGTTTCAATAATTGATCAAGTGAGTGAAAATTTCAAATGAAACATTTCTTAGATCTATCTATGATATCAAAATCTGATTTACAAAATATTTTATCAGAGGCAAAAAGAAGAAAATTGAAACAATCTAAATTGGGTAAAGTAATTATTTCCGAGCAATCTCATGCAAAAGATAAATTGCTCTTAATGGTATTTGAAAAACCCTCTACTAGGACTAGACTTTCTTTTGACATAGCCATGAGACAACTCGGCGGCGGGACTATTGTCATGAATTCAAATGATATGCATTTAGGAAAAGGTAATGAGAGCGTTGAAGATACTGCCAAAGTTATTTCTAGTTTTTCAGATATTGTAATGTTTAGAACATTTAAGCATCAAACATTATTGGATCTTTCAAAATTATTAACTGTTCCATTAATTAATGGCCTCACAAATTTAAGTCATCCCTGTCAGCTACTTAGTGATGTTATGACTTTCGAAGAAAAAAAAGGTTCAATAAAAGGTGCAAAAGTTGCATGGGTTGGAGATGGAAATAATGTAGCTAATTCTGCAGTTGAAGCTGCTGTTCAATTTGAATTCAATCTTAATATCTGTGTACCTAAAAAACATTTGCCATCCAAGAAAGTTCTGGATTGGGCAGAAAATAACAATGGAAAAATAGATATATTTCATGATCCAAAAAAAGGAATAAAAGGAGTAGATTGTATTATGTCTGACAAATGGGTTTCAATGGGGGATAAAGGTGATACAAAAAAGAAAAAAAAGAGTTTAAGAAGTTTTCAGATAAACGACAAATTAATGACATTTGCGAAAAAAGATGCAATTTATCTTCACGTCTTACCCGCAGCCAGAGAAGAAGAAGTAACATCATCAGTTATTGATGGAAAACAGTCTTTAGTTTGGGTCCAAGCAGAAAACAGACTGCATGGACAAAAAGCAATTATAGATTGGTGTTTGTCAAATTAATTTCGCCAAAAAGCTGGAAGAAATAAGACCAATACTGTTAGAAGTTCTAATCTGCCTATTAGCATTCCTAGACTTAACATCCATTTAGCGCTGTCAGATAATAATGAAAAGTTTCCTTCTGGTCCTATTATTGGACCAAGTCCAGGACCAACATTTGATATAGAAGTGGCTGCTGCAGAAACTGAAGTAATTAAATCTAAACCAGTGAGCGAAAGGCATAGAGTTAATATAAAAAAGATAAATATATATAAGCACACAAACGCTAAAACAGAAGTTAAAAATCGATCATTTATGTTTTGATTATTATATTTAATAGGGAATATACCATTAGGGTAAAAAATTTGTTTAATTTGCCTATCTATGAATGATAAAATTATTTGAAATCTAAAAATTTTAATACCGCAAGTTGTTGATGCAGAGCAACCACCAATAAACATCAGTATAAGAAAGAAAAAAACCGAAAAATTTCCCCAGTTACTATAGTTTTTTGTTGTATATCCGGTGCCTGTAATGATTGAAGTTACATTAAAGGCCGCATCTCTTAGACTGTTAATTATATTTTCTTGGGAGTTGATAAGTGAATGTGAGAAAATAATAATTATTGACCCAATTAGTATGAAAATGAAACCACTAATTTGTTTGTCTTGAAAGAAAACCAATAAGTTACCACGAGTAAATTTTATATATGCTAAAAAGGGGATACTCCCTGTAATGATAAATATAATAGCTACAATTTCAATTATTGCGCTATTGAAATGCCCTATAGATTGACTGTGCGTAGAGTAACCACCTGTGGAAACTGTAGTTAGAGAGTGATTAATTGCATCAAACAAATTCATGCCAGTCAACCAATATGCCAATGAACATAATAATGTTATTACAATATAAATTTTGGTAATAGAAAGTGCAATTTCAGTACTTTTGGGTACCACTTTTTCAACTTCCATGCCTTCTGATCTGAACAATTGCATCCCACCAATATTTAATAAAGGCAGGATTGTTATCGCCATGACAATAATGCCAATACCACCAAGCCATTGCAACAAAGATCTCCAAATTAATATACCTTTAGATGCTTTTTCAACTTCTGGTAAAATTGTTGATCCAGTAGTTGTAATTCCTGATACGCTCTCAAAAAAAGAATCAACGAAAGTTAAGTCTAAAGATGAAAAGTAAAAAGGAAGTGCTCCAAAAAAACATATAGACAACCAGGCCAGGTTAGTCATGAGAAAAGCTTGTTGTACGTTTAACAACCTGTCTTTTGTTTGACTTATTAAGACTAACAACGTTCCAACAAATGCGGATAAAATACCGGTAACTAAAAAATGTTGTGATTTGTCACCTATTGTAATTTCTATAATATGAGGAATTACCATAAATACTGACAAAATAATGATAAGATATCCAATTATTAAAAAAGTAGTTTTTAATCCAGAATTCATATCGAAGCAATTAATTAGAAAATATATTAATATTTTTATTAGACAATCATTCAAATGTTTGTAATTTGAAAAAACTCTATTTTAGCCTATAAACAAAACATTTATGAAATCTGAATTTTTAAAATCAAACGCATGGCCATTTGTTGAGGCTAGATCAATATTAAAAAAGAGAGGTAAGGCTCTAGAAAAAAAAGGTCATGTTTTATTTCAAACCGGTTATGGACCAAGTGGGTTACCCCATATTGGAACATTTGGAGAAGTTTGTCGAACATCTATGATTATTCAAGCTTTTAAGAAAATATCAGACATCCCAGTCAAGTTGTATACTTTTTCTGATGATATGGATGGTTTAAGAAAAGTTCCAGAAAATATTCCGAATAGTGAGTTGCTTTATCAAAATTTAAATAAACCTCTTTCCATTGTTCCTGACCCATTTAACAAATATTCAAGTTTTGGAGAATATAATAATGAAATGCTCAGAACTTTTTTAAATAAGTTTAAATTTAAGTACGATTTCAAAAGTTCGACGCAAATGTACCAAGATGGAGAATTTAATGCAGAGCTACTCAAGGTTTTAAAAAATTACGAAAAAATTATGAATATTATTTTACCAACCTTAGGACCTGAAAGGAAAAAAACATACAGCCCCTTTTTACCCGTATGTCAAGAGACAAGTAAAGTACTCGAGATACCCATTATAGAAATTGACGATAAAAACAATGAAGTTGTATTTGATAACTTTGGTAAAAAATTAAAAACAAAAGTTGTAAATGGACTTTGTAAATTGCAATGGAAAGTTGACTGGGCTATGAGATGGTCAGCTCTTAAAGTAGATTTTGAAATGTATGGAAAAGATTTAATCCCAAGCGCAGAACTCTCTTCTCAAATATGTAAAATACTTGGTTCATCACCACCAAATGGATTTGCTTATGAACTATTTTTAGATGAAAAAGGTGAGAAAATTTCAAAGTCTAAAGGAAATGGAATAACAATTGAGGAATGGTTAAGATATGCGACACAAGAGAGTTTAGCTTTATATATGTATCAAAATCCACGACGTGCAAAAAAACTCTATCCTCAAGTAATACCAAAAGCAGTCGACGAATATTTAACTTTCCTTGAAAAATTTGAGAAACAGGAAGCTAAAGAACAGTTGGGAAATCCAGTTTGGCATGTTCATGATGGAAAACCTCCTAAAGAAAAAAATGTGATATCATTTGGTGTACTATTAAATTTAGTTAGTGCTAGTAACGCAGAGAGTGAAGAGGTTTTATGGAAATTTATTAAAAATTATAATGTAAAAATTAATAAAGATGAACATCCAATTTTAAAAAAATTAATAAAAAATGCCATTCAATACTTCAATGATATAGTTAAACCATTAAAAAAATATAGAACAGCTAATGAAAATGAAAATAAAGCAATATCAGACTTAATTAGTGTTCTCAAAGAAATGCCCGAAGGTAAAGACCCTGCAGAAATTCAAACAGAAGTTTTTAGTGTAGGAAAAAAATATTATCCAAAAGAAAAGTTGAGAGATTGGTTTAAAGCCATATATGAAATAGTTTTTGGAGACGAGCAAGGCCCAAGGATGGGTTCATTCATCAGTTTTTTTGGACGTAAAGAAACTATCAAATTATTAGAAGACAGTTTAAAGAGATAATATGTTATATCAAATATTCAATTCGTTTTTGAAACAAACGGATCCTGAAGTTGCACATGAATTTGCTATTAAATTCTTAAAAAAAAAAATTATCCCTTTTGACTTATTTAAACTTAAGACTGATAATACTTTAAAGTCAAAAGTTTTTGGTATTAATTTTCAAAATCCAATAGGTTTAGCAGCAGGATTTGATAAAAATGCAGAAGTTTACAATTCGATTTATAAGTTAGGTTTTGCTTTTTCTGAGGTTGGAACAATTACTCCTAAGCCACAAGATGGGAATCCTAAACCGAGAGTCTTTAGATTAAATAGCGACAATGCAATAATAAATAGCCTAGGTTTTCCAAACGAGGGGATGGAAAGAGTTTATGAAAGAATTAAAAATAATCCTAAACAAGGTGTTCTCGGGATTAATATTGGTCCTAACAAAGAAAATGCGACAAAAGAAGATGACTATTTACTCTGTATTAAAAAATTTTATCAACAGGCTGATTATATTACCATTAATATTTCGTCACCAAATACTCCTAATTTAAGAAATTTACATGATATAAAAAAAATTACTGACCTTATAAATTTACTTCATAATTTTAAAAAAAATATAAAAGAAAATAAAGCTATTATATTTAAACTTTCACCAAATTTAGATAATTCAGAAATTGACGCTTTATCAGAAATTTTCCTAGAAAAAAAAATAGATGGTTTAGTTTTAACAAATACAACAGTTGTTGGGAAAGAATTACTATTAGATATAAATAAAAATAAAGAGGGAGGGTTATCTGGTTATCCTTTAAATTTAATTTCAAATCAGGTAATTAAAAAATTTTACAAAAACTTTAAGGGTAAAATACCTATAATAGGTGCTGGGGGTGTAAGTGATGGTTTTTCGGCTTACGAAAAAATTAAATGTGGTGCAAATCTACTTCAGTTATACACCGCTATAGTTTTTAGAGGTCCTTATGTTGCATCTCGCATCAATAAAGAACTGATGAATTTGATAAGAAAAGATGGTTTAAAAAATATTTCAGATGCCGTTGGGGTAAATGCTAATTAAAATTAAAATATGAGAAACAATTACTAAAATAGTTAATTTTTTTCTAATTTTTAGGTAATCAAGGTTTTTTAAAAACTTATTATCTAATAGCTGTACTAAAAAAAAAAATATTGCAAAAATCAAAAGCTTAATTTGAATTTTTAAAAATATTTCACATAAAATCAAAAATATAGGACTGAGTATTACGAATAATAAAAATAGTTTTATATTTTCCTTAGTTTCAACGATAATTAAGTATAACCATGTTGATCCAAACAAAAAACTTAAAATTACTAAAGAGTAAATTGTAAATATATCTATTATAATAAAACTCTTAACGTAAAAGTTTAAAACTGATAAAACGTAAAATGGTATAAGTCCGCTATAACATAGAGTTTTAATAATTTTTAAATTATTCATTTAAGCAATTTCTTAAATGAATATGCCACAATAATACCAATACCAATAGCAACAGTAACAGAGGTGATGCCATATATTATCGAATGATTTTCAGAAATATTAATCAAAAATTTCGTAAAATTATTAAATTCTAGATTATGTGTATTAGTAATATTTAGCGATGGCAAAATTTTTGAAAAATATAAATCGTATCCAAATTTAAAACCAAAAGTTAAAATCAGTAATGACAATAAGCCCCTTAGTTCCTCACCTGCCAACTTACTACTAATAAATGAACCAAATTGTGCTCCTATTACTGATCCAAATGCTAAAATCAAAACTAGATATAAATCTATCGTATTATTTGAAATCGCATGAAGCAATGTTACAATAATCATAACAAATATCATTGCAAATAATGATGTTCCTGGCACTAACCTTGCCGGCATACCCAATACATATATTAGTATCGGAACTAATATAAAGCCTCCACCAACTCCAAGTAATGACGAAATTAATCCTATTAAAATACCAAAAATAATTGGTCCTATCGCACTAATATAAAGTTTTGACGCGTGAATTCTAACTTTAAAAGGTAAATTGTGTATCCAATAATGTTGATGAAGACGACGTTTGATAAATTTATTATTCCTGATACGCCTCATTTCACTTAAGCTCTCATAAAACATTAATATACCAATAGCGCTTAACAGAAAAAAATATGAGATTGATATTAAGTTATTAATCGAACCCTTTTTTAAAAAGAATGAAAAAATTTCAATACCAAGAATTGATCCTACAAGACCTCCTATTAAAATTAATATACCCATCTTTACATCTATCTGATTTTTAAAATAATGTGCCAAAGACCCAGATACTGAAGCTGCAAGAATATTATTAGCACCATTGGCTACAGCATAAATTGGGGGTATACCTAAAAAAATTAAGATGGGAGTCATTAGAAATCCTCCTCCTATTCCAAGCAATCCGGTTAAAAAACCAACTGCAGCACTAATTATCAGTAACAAGGGAACATTGATGTAAACTTCTGCAATCGGTAAATAAATATCAAACATTAATTATTGATGTAATTCATTAACAAATATGCCTGTAAATTCGAATTGTCAAATTCATATATTATATCACAGGTTAAAAATTGCTTGACCAAGACATTTTAAGGAAATATATCCTTTGGACTTATGGCAAACATTTGTGAATTAACTGGTAAAAAACCTATGAGTGGACACAAAGTGTCTCATGCAAATAATAAGACTAAAAGAAAATTCTATCCGAATCTCAAAAAAGTATCACTTAAAAGCGAAATATTAAAAAAAAAAGTAAATTTAAAAATTTCTACTCGCGCTTTAAAGGCTGTGGATTTTCGCGGTGGTTTAGATCAATTTTTAGTTAGAGCAAAAAATAAAAATTTGGCTCCAAGAATTAAAAAAATTAAAAAAGCTCTAATGATCAAAACAAAAGCTAAAGCTAATTGAGTTATACACGACTGATACCTTATATTTTTTCGATGATGCTAATTGTTTTGGCATCTAATTATTTAGTTCAAATACCTTTTGAATTTTTAAATCTTCAGAATATTTTAACATGGGGTGCATTTACTTATCCAATCGCTTTTTTAGTAACTGATTTATCCAACAGAGTTCATGGGATAAATTTTACAAGAAAAGTAATTCAGGTTGGTTTTGTATGGGGCGTTATTGTCTCGTTGTATTTCTCAATAGGCCAATATAATTTAATATCTTTAAGAATTGTTATTGGTTCAGGGATAGCATTTTTAACCGCCCAATTGCTTGATGCAAATATTTTTGATAAATTAAGAAATCATAAATATTGGTTTGTACCTCCTTTTTTATCTTCAATAATTTCTTCAGCAATTGACACTATTTTATTTTTTTCAATTGCTTTTTACGGAACTGATATACCTTGGATTACATTAGCGTTAGGAGATTTTGTAGTCAAAATTATAATAGCAATGTTAATGTTAATACCTTTTAGATTGATATTAATAAATATGAATTTAATTCAAAATTCTATTTTTAAAGGGTGAGTTAATAAATAGTTCAACTAATTGATCTACCATAGCATCACCTAGTTCTTGAACGTCAGCGATTTTTATAGCTTTTTCATAATAGTTTGTAACATCATGTCCAATACCGATTGCATTTATTTCTATTTCTGAATTTTTTTCTATCCATTTTACAACTTTCTTTAAGTGTTTTTCCAAATAGTTAGCTTGATTGACTGATAAGGTAGAATCGTCAACTGGAGCGCCATCAGAAATTACCATTATAATTTTTCGTTCCTCTTTTCTTTTCTTAAGTCTATTATATGCCCATAAAATTGCTTCCCCATCTATATTTTCTTTTAAAATTCCTTCTTTTAGCATTAGTCCAAGGTTATTCTTTGATCTTCTCCAAGGTGTATCTGCAGATTTATAAATTATATGACACAAATCATTCAGTCTTCCTGGAGACTCTTTTTTTTGTTTCATCCAAAGTTCTCTACTTTTTCCGCCCTTCCAGTTTAAAGTTGTAAAACCTAAAATTTCAACTTTTACTGAACAGCGTTCAAGTGTTCTGGATAGAATATCTGCACAAATTGCAGCGATGGTTATTGGTCGTCCTCTCATTGATCCAGAATTATCAATTAGCAAAGTTACAACCGTATCTTTAAAATCAATATCTTTTTCCTTTTTATAGGAAAGTGAATTAAATGGATCCATTATTATACGCGGTAATTTAGATGCATCTATCAAACCTTCTTCAAGATCAAAATTCCATGATCTATTCTGCTTTGCTAAAAGTTTGCGCTGTAATTTATTTGCAAGTCTTGAAATAAATGATTGGAGCGAGGATAATTGTATGTCAAGATTGTCTCTAAGTTTTGAAATTTCTTCCTCTGTAATGAGCTCATTAGCTTCCAATACTTTGTCATACTGATTCGTAAAAATTTTGTATTTTTTAATATCATTAGAGGTTTTATTTTTTATCCTGGATGTTTGAATATCTTCATCTTCGCTATCTTCTAATGCAATTTCCTGATCATTTAGGCTTGGATCAAAATCAACTTCAGGAACAAGATTTTCCATATCAAATTCTGGGTTTTTTGACTGCTCATTTTCTTGTTCTTGTAATTGTTGCTTTTCGTTATCTTGTTCCTTGTTATCATCCTCTTTTTCATCTTCATTTTGAGTGTTTTGCGGATTTTGATTTTGATCTTGAATTTCTAAGTCATTTATAATTGAGTTTATTTTTTTACTGTATTCATTTTGATTTTCTATACTTTTGGTCAATGATAAAATTTTTTTTGCAACTTTAGTATCAAATATTTTATTCCACCTTTTGAAATCTTCTTTTTTATTATCTGGAATAGAAAAATTCATTACTTTACTTCTTAGATAAGCTTCAAAGGCGTCAGCTATAAAATTTTGAGAATGCACATTGCTTTCAGATATTTTTTTTTGATAAAATTTGTTCATATTATCTTTTATCCCTTTGTATTGATCAGCGCCTATCTTTTCGTATCTAATTTTTTCAGCAATATTATAGATAGATTTACTTACAGTACCTGACGGTTGATTTTTATTTAAAATATTTACATCACTATATTTAATTTTTAAAGCTTCGCTATCTGATATAACTCTTGCTTCAAGAATTTCCTCGTTATTTTCGTGTGATATTATTTTGGGCTTTGAAATTTTATCAAACTTCTCTTTTTTTTCATTAAGACTACTTCTTGCAATTGCTTTGGCAGTGGAGTGAATTGCAGTTTTATATTTATCCAGGACAGGTTGATCAGCCATCTATTTATTATGACTTACTTTTTTTGATAGGATATCTTCACCAAAACACCTTTGATAATATTCTGAGATAATTGGTCTTTCTAATTCATCACACCTATTTAGAAAAGAAACTTTAAATGAATGTTTAAGATCAGAAAATATATTGTAATTATCAGCCCATGTCAGGACCGTCCTTGGACTCATAACGGTTGAAATATCTCCATTAGCAAAGCCATTTCGCGTTAGATTTGCTACCTGAACCATATTTTTTATAATTTGTTTACCTTCACTATTATTTAAATAATTACATTTAGCTAAAATAATCTCTTCTTCTTTTGAGGGATCTAAATAATTTAAAGTTGTTACTATATTCCATCTATCCATTTGTCCTTGATTGATTTGTTGTGTACCGTGGTATAATCCAGACGTATCACCTAAACCAATTGTATTTGCCGTAGCAAATAATCTAAAAGAATTATTTGGTTTAATAACTTTATTTTTGTCCAATAAAGTAAATTTTCCCTCACTTTCCAATACTCTTTGAATTACAAACATTACATCTGGTCTACCAGCATCATATTCGTCAAAAACAAGAGCAATTGGATTTTGTAATGACCATGGAAGTATACCCTCTTTAAATTCTGTGATTTGCTTTCCTTCTTTTACCACAATCGCATCTTTACCAATCAGATCAATACGGCTTATATGACTATCTAGATTGACTCTTACACAAGGCCAATTTAATCTTGCAGCAATTTGTTCAATATGAGTTGATTTACCTGTCCCGTGAAAACCTTGTACCATCACTCTTTTATTATTTGTAAACCCAGCAAGTATAGCTAAAGTAGTTTCTTTATCAAAAATATAACTGGGATCTATTTCAGGGACATAATCATTCTTTTCAGAAAATGCCAGTGCTTCAAGATCGCTATCTATATTGAATGTTTGCTTTACTGAAATTTTTAAATCTGGTTGTTGCGTTGATAACATTAAATTTTTATTACCTTTTGTTTATTGTTTAGCGACGTTTTTAAATATGAATATGCAATTGTTATTTCTTTAAGTTTTTCTTCATACTTTTTATTGCCAGCATTCATATCAGGGTGATATTTTTTCACAAGTTTTTTGAATTGCTCTTTAATAGTAATCCAAGAAATATTAGGTCTCAATTCCATTTTCTTCAAAGCAATAATTTGCTTCTCTGTATATTTCTGGTTTTCTTGGTCTATTGTTTTTTTAAATTTTGATATATTTAGTAATTCATCTTCAATGGCATTATCCCACAGCTTTTGAAAGAAATTATCTCTTGAACCAAATTTTTGTGTTTTTCTATGACCGATAATATCTTTAAATATAAAGTCCTCAATTTCTATTTGTGACATTCCTTCAAAAAAATCCCATTTTTTATTATATTCTTTAATATGTTCTTCACAGAACCACAGAAATTTATCACCTTGCTTAGCCGGCGCCTTAAACTCACCAAGTTTTACACACGGCTTCCAATCACATTTTAAATTTTGACTATCAATATATTCTTTATAATGAGAGATACATAAAACTTTATACTCTTTATTTTTTCTATCTCTTACAAGAGCTTTTTTAAAGCCGCGCTCTGAGCAATTTTTATTTTCACAGTTTTTTTTCATTAATGATATATAATATAAAAAAAAAATGAATGCTGAAACACAAATTAAAGAAAAATTACTAAATATTTTAGGATTGACAAACGTTGATGTTATAAATAATTCTTATTTACACGAGAAACATTTATCATCACCGAAAAATGGCAACAGTCACTTTAAAATCATTATAAAAGACAAAGACTTACATGAATTATCGAGAGTTCAAGCTCATCAAAAAATTTATCAATGTTTATCAGAAGAAATGAAAAGTTATATTCATGCTTTAGAAATTCAAATTATTAGTCATTAGTAGAATAGTCTAAAAAAACTTTAATTTGAGTTATTTGATTTTTATTTTTATTTAGTATTTCATAGATAATATTATTGAATTTAAATGTCTGACCCACTTCTGGTAACGCTTCTGTTTTATAAATAATATAACCAGCAAGTGTCGAGGCATTATTATCTGGTAGTTTTAAATCCAACTCTCTATTTATATCTCTAATGTTTACATCTCCTCTTATACGATATTGATAATCATTAATTCTCCTTATTCCTATTGTTGATGAATCTTTTTCGTCAAAAATATTACCTACAATTTCTTCTATAATGTCTTCAAGCGATATAAGACCCATTAACTCACCATATTCATCAACTACGAAAGCAATTTTTTCTTTCCTATTTATAAATTCATTCAGCTGATCCTTTACCTTGGTTGTTTCAGGTATAAACCATGGCTTGATTATACTATTTTTAATTTTATCTATTTTAATTTTTCCAGAATTATCCAAATTAGTTAGGATATTTTTGGCATGAATAATGCCCAAGATATTATTTGGATTTGCTTCCCAAATAGGTATTCGGCTAAAAGAACTTTTTGCAATTTTCTCATAAACTTTATTTTGTTCACTCATATCCAAGGAGTATATATTTTTTCTATGTGTCATAATTTTTTCTACAGTAATTTCTTTTAGATCTAGTATTGCATTAATCATGTTACTCTCATCTTTATGAAGATCACCCTCGTCTTCATGCATATCAATTATATCTCTAATATTTTCTGTCGCTGAGAAATCATTGTTCTTTTGATCAATACCAAATATTTTATATATTATTTGATTGAGAGCCTTCAAAATTTGTATGATAGGATAAAATAGTTTTACAAAAATAGTTAAAGGACTAGAAAAAAAAAGTGCAAATCTTTCTGCTTTAATTAAAGCAATATTTTTTGGTAATACTTCTGCAAAAACTACAATTAAACAAGTCATAACAATAGTGGAATAAACAATTCCATCGCTACCGAAATACTCAATCAGTACAGCGGTGGCTAAAACAGACGCAAAAATATTTACAATATTATTGCCAACTAATATAGAACTGATTAGGTCAGTTTTATTATCAATTAAATTTAATAATTTTTTTGCTTTTTTATCACCTTTATTGGCCAATTTATGAATTTTACTACGATTGACCGATGTAACAGAGGTTTCTGATCCTGAAAACATACCGGAAATTACAATTAAAATGGTTATGTATAATATTGGTAAATATTTAGTAATGTCCATTTTTAATATCTTTTAGTATCAGGGGTATGAAACTATTTTTTAAGGTGGTTTCTTTTATAAAAGAAACCCCAATTTTTTTTAATAATATAATTTTTATTTTCTCTCCTAAAGACTTCTTATCATTAATCATTATTTTAAAAATATTATTTTTATTTTTATTAGTAACAAATTTTTTATATTTAAAATTTAATCCTAACTTTTTATAAATATCTTTTATATCTTTCAGATCTTTATTTTTTAAGTAACCTAAACGATTTGACAATCTCGACGCAAGCATCATACCGATAAGGACCGCTTCACCGTGAATAATTTTTTTTGAATAATTTGATGCAGTCTCAATAGCATGCGCAAATGTATGACCGAAGTTTAAAATTGCCCTATGACTATTTTCAAACTCATCCTTTTTAACGACACCAGCTTTATATGTACAACTTTTATGTATTGCTATTAAAATTTCATTCTTACTTCTTTTTTTAAGAATTAAATTACCCTTTAAACAAAGCCAATTAAAAAATTTTTTATCTAATATTAAAGAGTACTTTAATATTTCTGCAAATCCGGCTGACATTTCTCTTTTTGGTAATGTACTTAACGTTACTGAGTCAATAAGAACAAAATTCGGTTGATAAAAAGTTCCAATAATGTTTTTTCCGTAATTATTGTTTATTCCAGTTTTACCACCAACTGCGGAGTCCACTTGAGATAAAAGTGTTGTTGGTATTTGAACCAAGTTTATTCCTCTTTTATATATGCTGGCTACATATCCTGATAAATCTCCAACGACACCACCACCGATAGAAATAATACAATCATTACGATTAAAGTTGTACTTAGAAAGTAAATCTGTAATTTGCACGACATAATTATTATTTTTAATTTTTTCACCATCAGGCAAAATTACTGTATATGTTTTAACACCTTTAATATTTTTCTTTAACTTTACTAAATATTTTTCAGGAATTTTTTTTGTACTAACCACTAATATATTATTGGTGTTTTTCAAATATACCTTTTGGTATTTTCGAAATTTATTGAAAATATTATGCCCAATAAATATTGGATAATTTTTTACTTTTGTTTTTACAAATAACGTTTTCATAATTTTTTAATAATTTTTTCTACAATTATTTTTTTGTTATCGGATTTAGTTTTAATTATATGATCAGCTTTTTTATATATTGGTTTTCTAACATCGTAAATTTCTTTAATCGTTTTTTTAAGATTTTTATAGTCTAAAAGTGGCCTTTTATTTGTGGATTTATTTATCCTGTGATAAATATTTTCTAAACTTGGGTTGATCCATACTGATATACCATTTGTCTTAATCTTATTTCTTATTTTTTTATTTATATAGCCTCCTCCACCCAAAGAAATAACACCTGGTTTACCATCAATAAATTTGCAGGACATATTTTCCTCTATCTTTCTGAAAAATTGTTCACCATTTATTTTAAAAATTTCAGACACAGACTTTTCGTACTTTTTTTCTATCTCATGGTCGATATCAACAAATTCAAGATTTAACTTTTTGGCCAACTCTTTACCCACAGATGTTTTACCTGACCCCATCATGCCGATTAAAACTATTGTTTTTAACATTATGTGTGAATATTAGTAATTTATTATCATATTTTTGACTTAAATGTTTATAAAACATAATTAAATGATTAAAAAACTTATATTTAGAAAAATTTTACCATTTTTTATAATAATTTACGGAGCAATGTATTTAGTAAATTATTTAGACATTTCTCCTGTTTCAGAAAAAAGTAAAAAAAAATTATCAAATGATATCGTTAATACTGTTAAGTAAAAAATTAATTATTTTATTATTAGTAATTTTATTAAGTTTTACGAGCTCTGCTGACGCGGAACCAAAAGATATTTGGAAAAAATCAAAAGAAATTAAAATTGAAAATAATAAAAAAGTTAAAGAAAAACAAGAAAATATAACAAATCAGGAGTTACCCAAAACCATTTTTGATCAGCAGAAACTAGACTTAAGCATAAATAAAATCGATCAGTCAAATGAAATTAAAGACAAAGAAATTATTTTTGGATTATATGAACCTCAAGATACGAAAATTGGTCTAAATTTTTGGTCAGGCATTGATAAAGACACCTATAGTCGTTTTGTTAAAAGTATATCACAAACCAGAAAAAAAAGTTTAATCAACTTATCGGAAAAGATTTTATTTACAAAAACTAATCTTACCTCTTTTCCCGATAATGGTAAGAACCATTTAATTTTTATTTCAAAGTGGTTAATTAAAAATCAGAAAGTAAATCTTATCGATAAGGTGGTGAAACAAAACAAAATAAACGAATATAACTCAGATTTAATTAAATTTTTATTTTTACATTACTTATCTCAAGGACAGATAGATAAGGCGTGTAATTATACTAAGTTGAGGGGAGTATCGGTTCAAAATATAAATTTAGACAAATACAAAATTTTTTGTCTAATTCATAATAAAAAAAATAAACAAGCACTTTCTCAACTTGAATTAATTCGTGAAACAAATTCTGTAGATAGTTTTTTTATTGATAAAATAAATTTTATGACAGGTATTAGTGAAGAAAAAGGTACCAAAAATTTTAACAATGTATTTTATGCCCATTTAACATTAAAAGTAATTGATAGTACCGAAATTCAATTTGAAGATTTTTCAAATAAAAAACAATTGCGAAATTATTTTTTTAAAAGTGGCGTAGCCAATAAACTTTTGGAAGAAACTTTAAACAAAAGTACCCCTGATGAAAAAAAAAGATTAAATGATTTAGTTATTTTTTTAGAGAGATCAGCAAACGAAGATCTATATCAAAGTAATAAAATTCTAGAAATTTATAAAAAGTATAATTTTTCATTTAATCAACTTTTTAGTGTTGACGATGCAGTACTAAAATTAAAAAGGCCGGAGTCACATGCAATTTTATATCAAGCCATGCTGTTAGCACAAAGACCTGAGACTAAATTAAAAATACTAAATAGTTTAAAAGAGAAATTAAAATTAAACGGCTTAATAAATATTGCAGAACCAATATATTTTGATGAATTGATCAAAATCTCAAATATAAAAAAAGATTTTATTGATAAAAATCTCCTTACTCAAATTGAGATTTATAAAAATAATAAAAATAATAAAAACTTAGAATTTGATAATAATTTTGTTTATTCATCTGAGTTAAAAAAACTTTTCAATGATAAAATATCGAAAAAAAATAAAAAAAAAATACTCAAATTATTAAATATTTTTGACAAAAAAATTAAAGATAAAAAATATGAAGTAACCAATAAAGATATTGCATTTATTAATTTGTTAAAAAAAGAAAAAATAGATTTACCGAGCTCTTTTTCAAAATTAATTTATAATGACACTGTTTATATTCCAAATGAAATTTTCAATGCTTTGAAAAAAAAATCTTATGACGAAGCTCTTATAAAAACATCAATATTTATTAGTAATTTGGATGAAAATGATAATAATTATACTAGAGATATATTAGCAATAGTAAAAGTTTTTGATAAGATAAAACATGATAACTTTAAAAAAATATTCATAGTGAATGAATTTAGCTTATAAAATTAAATGAATTATTTAGATTTTGAAAAAGACTTAGAAACACTTGATAAAAACCTTGAGGAATTAAAGAACCCATTTAATCAAGAGGATGGTCTTTCAACAGTCAAAAATTCACAAATAATTGAAATAGAAAATAAAATTAAAACTAAAATTAATGAGATTTACTCAAACTTAGATGGATGGAAAAAAACCATGTTAGCAAGGCATGAGTTTAGACCCAAAGCAGAGTTTTATATATCCTCAGTTTTTGAAAATTTTCAAAAGTTATCAGGTGATAGAAATTTTGGTGAAGACGAATCAGTAATAACAGGGTTTGCTACAATTAATAAAAAGTCTGTATTAGTCATTGGTCAAGAAAAAGGAAATGATACAGCATCAAGAATCAATAGAAACTTCGGAATGATGAAACCTGAGGGGTACAGGAAGTGTATCCGATTAATGAGGTTGGCCGAGAACTATAATATTCCAGTGATTACAATGATCGATACACCAGGTGCTTTTCCTGGCAAAGGTGCAGAAGAAAGGGGTCAAGCCGAAGCAATAGCACAATCTATAAATTGTTGTCTAAGTTTAAAAGTACCTATCATATCTGTTGTAATCGGTGAAGGAGGGTCGGGCGGTGCAATTGCACTTGCAACCTCGAATAAAGTTTTAATGTTAGAACATGCTATATATTCAGTGATTTCACCTGAAGGCTGTGCATCTATTTTATGGAAGGACGCTACTAAATCTAAAGACGCAGCGTATGCAATGCATCTAACAGCTCAAGATTTGTACAAAAATAAAATTATCGATCAAATTCTTCAAGAACCTAAAGGTGGTGCACATAGAAACCCAGAGTTTATGGCTAAAGAAATAAAAAATAATTTATACAATATGATTGGATCTTATGAATTGAAATCTTCTGATGAAATACTCCAAGAAAGAAAAGATAAATTCAAAAGTATTGGTGAAAACCTGCAACCTGATCTTGTGTCATTCGAATCAATAAAACAAGTCAGCTTTCAAGGTGTGTTTGTAAAAAATAGAAACGTAATATTAATATGTTTGGGCTTGATGGCAATTTTTTCTTTCCTTTATTTTTTAAATTAAAGATCCACAACAAGATTTAAATTTTTTACCTGTCGCTGGACATTTTTCGTTTCTAGGAATTTTGTTTTTTTTGTTCTCATTTAATAAACAGCCTTCAATCCTTTGATTTTTAGTAATGTCTTTGGACAAATCGTCTTGCATTTGATCAGCTATTGTTATCTCTATGTTTGATAAGAAAATCACAATATTTTCTTTTATTTTTTCTAATAAATTTTGAAATAGGGAAAAACTTTCCCTTTTGTATTCATCAATTGGATTTTTTTGTCCATATCCTCTGAGTCCAATAACCTGTCTTAATTGTTCCAAGTATTGCAAATGATTTCTCCATTCAAAATCCAGATTTTGTAAAAATATTTTTTTTTCAATATCTTTGTTTACGTCATCACCTACTTTATTTATTCTATCTTTTCTTTTTTTCTCAAATTTTGATTTTAATTTAGTTATTTTGTCTTTGCTGTTGAGTTTAATAAATGTGTCAACTTCTGAGTCAGTCAATTTGTTTCCTAAAATTCTCTCAATTTTTGATTTAAGAATACTTTTATCTAAATTTTCAACAGGTAACTGAGTATAATCAATAATATTATTAGACACATCTTCGAAAAAATTATTGGTAGTATGGTAAATATTATTAGTTTTTAAGATTTCTAGCCTTTGCTCGTAAATTACTTTTCTTTGATCACTCATAACATCATCAAATTGTAAAAGAGATTTTCTTATTTCAAAGTTTCTTGCCTCAACTTTCTGTTGAGCTTTTTCAAGTGCTTTATTTATCCATGGATGATCAATGCATTCACCCTCCTTTAATCCGAGCTTTTTAAGCATAGTGTCAATTCTTTCTGAACCAAAAATTCTCATTAAATCATCTTCTAGGCTTAGAAAAAATATTGTTTTCCCCTTATCTCCTTGACGCCCCGACCTACCCCTCAATTGGTTATCTATCCTTCGACTTTCGTGTCGTTCAGTACCAATGACAAGCAAGCCGCCAGCTTCCATGACTTGTTTCTTTTCTTTTTCAAACAATTCTATTTCAGTTTGTGGATCTCTTGACTCCTTTTTTCTTAATTCCTCATTCCCACCAAGCTGTATATCAGTTCCACGTCCGGCCATATTAGTTGCAATCGTTACTGAACTTAATCTACCTGCTTGAGCTATTATTGATGCTTCCTTCTCATGGTGTTTCGCGTTGAGAACATTATGTGCAATATGGTTTTCCTTTAAACATCTTGAAAGTTCCTCTGATTTTTCAATACTTGTTGTTCCAACTAAAATAGGCTGGCCATTTTGATTTGATTTTTTGATATTATCAATAATAGCAGTAATTTTTTCTTTCTCGGTTCTATATATTTGATCATTTAAATCCTCTCTTTCAACATTTACATTTGTTGGAATATCTACAACGTCGAGTTTATAAATATCAAAAAACTCAGAAGCCTCTGTCATAGCTGTACCTGTCATTCCAGAGAGTTTTTCATATAATCTAAAATAATTTTGGTAAGTAGTAGAAGCAAAAGTTTGATTTTCGTTTTGAATTGGTACACCCTCCTTAGCTTCAATTGCTTGGTGCAAACCGTCAGAATATCTTCTTCCATCTAAGACACGTCCAGTAAATTCGTCAATTATTTGAATTGAATTATCTTTAATTATGTAATCCTTGTCCCTTTGAAAAAGTACATTCGCTTTTAACGATTGATTTATATGATGAACTAAAGATAAATTTCTTGGATCATAAAAATTCTCACCTTTCAGTAAATTGATCTCTTTAAGTTTTTTTTCTACTTCGTCAATTCCCTGATCATTTAGTGTTACATTTCTATCTTTTTCATCGATTTTATATAACTTATCATTCAGTTCGTTTATAATTTTATTGCACAAAAAATATTCTGTAGAGGACTCTTCTACTGGTCCAGAAATTATCAAAGGCGTTCTTGCTTCATCAATTAGAATACTGTCCACTTCATCAACTATACAATATTTAAATTCTCTTTGAACCATTTCTTCCAAGGATAGCTTCATGTTGTCTCTTAAATAATCAAATGCAAATTCATTATTTGTTCCATAAACAATATCAGACTCATAAATTTTTTTTCGTTCATCATCTGGAGTTTCGCTTGTAAGACAACCAACTGTTAAACCTAAAAACTTATAAATCTTTCCCATCCATTCTGCATCTCTTTTGGCTAAATAATCATTTACAGTAATTATATGAACGCCCTTTCCCGATAATGCATTTAAAAAAGCTGAAAGCGTGGCAACTAGCGTTTTTCCTTCTCCGGTTTTCATTTCAGCAATTTTTCCTTGATGAAGAATAATCCCGCCCATTAATTGTACGTCATAATGCCTCTGGCCAATTGTTCTTTTGCTCGCCTCTCTAACTAATGCAAATGCCTCAGGTAAAATATCATCACTCTTTAGATTATTCTTGGAAATTTCTTTTAATACAGTAGCCTTTTCTGACAGCTGCTTGTCTGATAGTTTTTCTATATCTTTTTCAATTGAATTTATTTGTTCAACAATTGGTAAAAGAGCGTTTATTTTTCTATCATTTGTTGACCCAAATAATTTATTTAAAAATTTAAATTTCATAATTTTACATTTTTTATTAATAGTAAATTCTGCTTATGTACCTTATAAATCATTAAAATATCAACTTTTAAACTTATGAATTCAAAACTTAAAAAATATTTTAAAACCCAATT
>CENP01236576.1_pt1 | contig 22780 bp, 20 predicted proteins | sample 361281 | NCBI WGS metagenome assembly CENP01 (sample SAMEA2591122, study PRJEB7988) | marine metagenome | biome: marine biome (ENVO:00000447); feature: deep chlorophyll maximum layer (ENVO:xxxxxxxx); material: saline water (ENVO:00002010), including plankton (ENVO:xxxxxxxx) | depth 70 m | reverse complement strand
GTACTTCCCATAGTAGCTATTTTATTTGGCCCTGTAGTAGCCATTGCAACAATTGTCCCAGTTTTTTTTGTTGGCCTTGTCCCATCTGCTATACAAGCATATAGAAAATCAGACTGGAGGGAAGTTGGACCGGTTGTGTTTTCAAGTTCAATTGCGATATTTGTGGGATTGTCCTTCTTAGTAAGTTCCGATCCAGAAATTATCAAAAATCTTATGGGTACCTTTATTATTTTAGCATCATGTCTTATGGTGACAGGTTGGAATTACAAGGGTAAGCGCAACTTTTTCTCAAATATTATAGTCGGTGGTCTAACCGGAGGTATAACGGGAATGTCAGGAGTTCCGGGATCTCCAATTATGATTATTTATTACACCTCGGCTCAAGTTGCGCCTGATCTGAAACGAGCCAATATTCTAATGACTGGGTTTCTTGGTATGTTTCTCACAGTTCTGGGGCTCTCTTTTAGAGATATTTATACGACAGAAATTTGTATATATGCGATAATCCTTTCCCCCATTTTTGTTATAGGGGCGCGGATTGGCCAGTATTTATTTAGCATTTTGCCAAGCAAATGGTTTAGAAAATTTACAATCGTCCTTTTATTTATTTCAGGATTATCCGCAATAATCTTTTAGAATAAATAATTAAAATGGGCCTGCTAAAACGGCAGACCCATTTTTTTCAGGTTCTAAAACTATTAATTTTAATTCTTAGATTTATCAACTAGAGCATTCTCAGTGATCCAAGGCATCATATCCCGGAGATTTTGCCCAACCTTTTCTATATCGTGCTCCGCAGATCGACGGCGCATCGCTTTGAATCTTGGGGCTCCGACCTTATTCTCCATCATCCAATCTTGAACAAATTTGCCTGTTTGAATGTCGTTCAGAACCTCTTTCATTCGAGCCTTCACACTTGCATCTACGACACGCGGTCCGGAGACATAATCTCCAAATTCAGCTGTATTAGAAATTGAATATCGCATATTAGCGATACCGCCCTCATACATTAAGTCAACGATCAATTTTACTTCGTGTAAACATTCAAAATAAGCCATCTCCGGAGCGTAACCCGCTTCAACCAATGTTTCCCAAGCAGCAGTTATTAGAGATGTAAGACCGCCGCATAACACAGCCTGTTCACCAAATAAATCAGTTTCGCATTCCTCTTTAAAAGAGGTTTCAATTATACCTGATCTTCCGCCACCAATAGCTGAACCATAAGATAGGGCGAGATCAAGGGCCGCTCCACTCGCATCCTGATGAACAGCCACTAAACAGGGCACTCCAGCACCTCTCGCAAATTCACCTCTCACTGTATGGCCGGGTCCCTTTGGAGCGATCATAAAAACGTCTACTCCCTCAGGAGGTGAAATTAGGCCAAAATGAATAGCTAATCCATGTGCAAATGCTATGGCTGAACCTGGTTTGAGATTATTATGAATTTCTGATGCATAGAGATCCGCTTGAATTTCATCAGGCGCTAAAATCATTAACACATCAGCCCAAGCAGCCGCCTCGGATGGTTCCATAACCTTAATTCCTTCGGCCTCGGCCTTAGCAACCGAACCAGAGCCTTGTCGCAGCGCAACAGCAATTTCTGTTACACCACTATCACGCAAGTTTAAGGTGTGGGCGTGACCTTGACTTCCATATCCCACGATAGCTACTTTCTTTGTCTTGATTAAGTTAACATCAGCATCACGATCATAAAAAACACGCATCTTAAAATTCCTTTACTTAATTAATTAATTCAAAAAGTAGATTAATCTCGAATATTATATAGGCTCTGGGCCCCGAGAAATAGCCACAACCCCTGTACGTGACAGATCAACTAATCCTAAAGGCTTCATTAAATCAATAAACGCATCAAGTTTTTGGGTACTACCTACAATCTCAAATACAAACGAACTATTTGTACTATCAACTACATGGGCACGGAATATATCTGCTATTCTCAAAGACTCAACCCGAGAATCCCCTTCCCCTTTTACTTTAACAAGTGCGAGCTCTCGTTCAACGGAAGGACCATCTACCGTTAAATCAGAAACAGCTCGAACTGGAACCAATCTATCCAATTGAGCACGGATTTGCTCAAGAACCATTTTTGTTCCAGAACTTACCACTGTAATCTTTGACAATCGGTTAGGTTCGTCAACCTCAGCGACGGTTAGACTTTCTATATTATAGCCTCTTCCCGATAAAAGCCCGATTACGCGGGCCAGAACTCCAGCTTCATTCTCCACTAAAACTGAAAATGTATGGAAATTCTCATCAGCACCTAAAACCTTATTCAACTCTTTTTTCCCCCGTATAATTCTTAAGCTATAGCACTCTCGCTTATTTTATTGTCAGCATGCACCTTTGGTGCTAATACGATCTCATTATGCGCTGCCCCCGAAGGTATCATTGGGAACACGTTTTCATCCCGGTCTGTGTGCATCAAAACAAAAACTGGGCCATTAATCTCTATCATTTGTTTATATGTTGCGTCTACATCCTCTGGATTATGGCACTCCAAAGCCGTAAAACCCATAGCCTCGGCTAGTTTATTATAATCAGGCCCACCACTTAGATCACACTCCGATTCATTATTATCATGGAATAATTCTTGCCATTGGCGTATCATGCCCAAAACCTTATTATGCAAGCACAAAACTTTTACTGGTAACCTTTCTTTAGCAATTGTTGCCATTTCCTGAACATTCATCATCATAGAACCCTCAGATGTAACACAAACCACCACTGATTCTGGGTATGCAACTTGAACACCCATAGCAGCTGGTATACCGTAGCCCATAGTGCCGAGTCCACCTGACGTCATCCACCTATTAGGTTCTTCAAACTGAATATATTGGGCAGCCCACATTTGGTGTTGGCCAACGTCAGTAGTAACGTAATAATTAGAGCCTTCTAATGTTTTACTTAACTGGCTTAGTGCATATTGTGGTTTAATCGATTTCTTGGCCTTTTGATCAAAACCCAAACAATCAATTGACCTCCACTTTCCAATAGTATTCCACCATTCTTGGATTTCCTGTTTATTGATCTTTGGCTTTTTTTCGTTCCATACTGTAATTAGATCTGATAATATACTCGTTGCATCACCAATTATCGCTATATCCACTGCTATATTTTTATTAATTGAAGATGGATCTATATCAACGTGTATTTTTTTGCTATCTGGAGAAAATAAATCTGTATTTCCCGTGACCCTATCGTCAAATCTCGCCCCAATATTAAACATAACATCGCAGCCGTGCATCGCGAGATTAGCTTCATATGTTCCATGCATGCCTGGCATTCCAATAAAAAGTTCATCAGATGCTGGATATGCTCCAAGAGCCATAAGTGTCGTTGTACATGGAAATCCCGTCATTTTAACAAATTTCTGTAAAAGTTTAGAAGCTTCAGGACCAGAATTTATCACTCCACCACCCGCATATATAATCGGTCGATGAGCTGAAGCTATCATATCAACAGCAGCTTCAATCTGCGCTCTATCGCCGTTAATTTGCGGTTTATAGTTGCGAGGTTCTATACCAGATGGCCCCAAATAGCTTCCCATGCCCATAATAATATCTTTTGGAATATCTACTAAAACAGGTCCCGGCCTGCCGTGTGAAGCTATATAGAAAGCTTCATGTATAATATAAGCAAGATCTTCTGTGGATTTAACCAAATAATTATGTTTGGTCGCTGGTCTGGTAATACCCGTCGTATCTGCTTCTTGAAAAGCATCATTTCCAATCAACTTACTGGTAACTTGGCCCGTAAGACATACTAAAGGAATGCTATCCATTAAAGCATCAACTAAGCCCGTTACCGTGTTCGTTGCACCTGGGCCTGAGGTAGCCATCGCAACCCCAACTTTGCCTGTGCAGCGCGCATAACCCTCTGCTGCATGCACTGCACCTTGCTCGTGTCCAACTAATATGTGACGTAAACTATTTTGTTTATACATATCGTTGTATAAGGGAAGAGTAACACCACCAGGGTAACCAAAAACAACTTCAACACTCTGATCAGCCAAAGCCTTCAGAATAATTTCCCCCCCAGTATATCTCTCAACAGACATTTTATAACTCCATAAATAATCTTATCTACTTTGGCACTAACCAAAAAAAAACGCCATCATCTCGCCAATATAGCAAATCTAATAACCATTCGTGACGAAAATAATGACAATTGGGCCGAAAACTATACTCATTCAGGGTAATCGTCAATACTTAAATGATAATTTTTGAAAAGATTTTATCACTTAATCTTTCCGAATATTGCTCATTTACCCTATAACATTGTATTATTTGATTACGAAACCACGTTAATTGCCTTTTTGCGTACCGTCTCGTCATTTTCTTCGCTTCGCTAACTGCGATGTCTAAAGTTTGCTCATGATTAAGATAACTAGTTATTTGCGCAACACCTATAGCTTTCATAGCAGAGAGAGTTGGGTCAAGATTTAGACTTAGAAGGCTCTTAACCTCCTCAATTGCACCATTTTTTATCATCCCGTCAAATCGTTCATCGCATTTCTTATACAGCTTTTCCCTTGGTGGATCCAAAATAATTATCTGATAATTAGCTTTAAATGGCGCTTTTGTGGGTTTCGACTCTTGCCAATCACTCAAAGATCGATTTGTTGCTAGATAAACTTCATACGCCCTTACCATACGCTGAGTATCATTCAAATCGAGTTTTAGTGCAGTTCTTGGATCAAAACGCCTCAGCTCATTATGAAAAGCTTCTGCTCCTTGTTTATTTCGGTGCGCAATAACCTCTCGCCGAATTTCCTTAGAAACCTCTGGTATTTCTGATAGACCCTGCATTAATGCTTTGATGTACAAACCTGTACCACCAGCAATAATCGGGAGAGCACTCTTTCGCCAGCACGCTAAAATTTCTCTCTCTGCAAGCTCTTTCCAAACTGCGACTGAACAATTTTTTGTCGCGGAGACGGCGCCATAAAGTTTATGAGGCACAAGCGACTCATCATATTGAGATGGCCGAGCTGTTAAAATTTTTAATTCTGAGTAAACCTGCATGGCATCCGAGTTTATGATGACACCATGATATTTTTCTGCGGCTTTAATGGCTAAACTAGATTTACCACTGGCTGTAGGGCCTGCAATAATCAGCACAGTCTGATTAGAAAAAGATCTCATTTATTTTTTCAACGTATGCATAAGATCAACATAGCAACATTTATTAAATAGGTCTAATATTTCGCTGTTTTATGGTAAATCGGTGAAAAAAAAGCAGGTCTAAAAGCCTCCGATGAACTTAATTTATTCCATTAACAAAGACACCATGCCGTCTGCCAGCTTAGGTTCAAACCAAGTACTTTTTGGAGGCATGACCTCCTCTGCATCAGCCACTGCCATTAACTCTGCAATCGTAGTCGGAAACACAGCAAACGCCACTTTCCACTCACCTGTATCGACCCGTTTTTCTAATTCAGTCATCCCACGAATACCACCCACAAAATCTATTCTAGGATCCGTTCTGGGATCATCTATACCCAACAGCGGCGATAACACCTTTGTCGATAAAATACTCACATCAAGACAATCCACAATCGAATTTTTTTCTGAGTCTTCGATAAATAGTGTAAAAGAATACCAATTGCCGTCGATATACATAGCATAATTTCCTGAACTAGTCGGCTTTGGTGCTTCATCAAACGGAACTAAATCACAAATTTCACTCAATTTTTCCAAAAATTCAGTATTGGAATAACCATTTAAATCTCGCACAATTCTATTATAATCTAGAATTTTCACTTCTGTCTCTGGAAAGCTAACAATTAAGAAAAAGTCATGCGCTTCCATACCCGTTGGATTTGATATATTAGCATTTCGTTGGGCTGCTACCCTTGCTGCAGCTGCGGATCGATGGTGACCATCTGCAATATAAATAACTCCCAATTCTTCAAAAGCTCGAGTGATTTGGATAATATCAGCGTCATCATCAACAAGCCAAAGAGTGTGTCCAACGTTACCATCACCTATAACATGATAATCCGCTGCACCCTTCACAACTCTATCTATAACATCTTGAATAAGTCCACTATTTTTATGTGTTGTAAATACCGGACCTGTTTGCGCATTAACTGCATCAATTTGCCGAACACGGTCGGTCTCTTTACTAGGGCGTGTATATTCATGTCGCCTGACAACATTTTGATGATACGACATTATTGAAGCCGCACCGGCAATACCCGTTTGAGTATGGTTATTCATCTTCAACTGATAGACATAAAAACACTTTTTCTTGTCCTGTCGCAAGACTTTCTGTTCAATCATACGCTTAAAATTACTTCGACCTTTTTCATAAACCTCTGGAGAATAAGGATCTGTTTTCGGGTCAAGATCAATTTCAGGCTTAGATATATGCAAGAAGCTCCAAGGTTTACCCTCTGCGAGGGTTCTTGCCTCATCAGCATTAATAACGTCATAAGGGGGTGCAACCAACTCTTGAGCTAGATCAGGCACAGGACGAATAGCGGCAAAAGGCTTAACGACCAACTTATTTTCTGTCTCCGTCATATTGATTATAAACCTACTTTATCAATAAATTTCTGACCAGTTTGCTACTAAACTCCAAATCGACGAAATTGGCTATTTGGCGATGAATTTCAATGCTACAAACCTTAGCCCAGATGTATTTTTTATCAATAACAATATTGTTTTTTTACCTTTTTTTTCTGCGCTTTTAAGTTGCGTTTTCACCTCTGCAATAGTGTTGACACCAACCTGTCCGAGCTCAACAATTATATTACCCTCTCTTATCCCTTGCTCAAACGCTGGGCTCCCAGAATCCACTCCAACCACAACCACCCCTTTCTCGACATTTTTCAGCTTATAACGCTTCCCAATTTGCAGTGAAAAATTACTAATTCTCAGTCCTAACGATTCAACCTCTAATATTTTTTCTTCGACAGGCGTAATTGGTTTTGCAACTTCTTTTTTAGCAAGTTGCTCCTCTTCCAACTCGCCCACACTAATTTTAACTTCAACCCTCTTACCATTGCGCCAAACTAGAACCTTAACTTCTTTGTCAATTTCCGTCCCAGCTACTATTTTTGGTAAATTCCGCATTTCTTTTACGATTTGACCGTTAAATTTTAGTATAACATCTCCTACCTGTATTTTTCCGTTTTCTGCCGGGCTACCTTCACTCACGCTTGCGACCAACGCGCCTTCCGCTTTCTCAAGCCCTATACTATCTGCGATTTCGGGAGTTACTTTTTGGATCCGAACTCCAAGCCAACCTCGTCGTGTTTTACCGAACTTAATCAGCTGATCTATAACTCCAGAAGCAACTTTCGAGGGAATTGAAAAACCTATCCCAATACTACCGCCTGATGGCGAAAAAATTGCTGTATTTATCCCTATAACTTCACCTTGCATGTTAAATAAAGGACCCCCAGAGTTTCCCCTGTTAATCGATGCATCTGTTTGAATAAAATCATCATAGGGTCCAGAATTTATATTACGGCCCCGAGCTGAAATAATACCTGCCGTAACTGATCCTCCCAAGCCAAATGGATTACCTATTGCTAAAACCCAATCCCCAACGCGCATCTTGTCAGAGTCCCCTACTGGAACAAAGGGCAAGTCTTCTGAGGTCTCTACACTGAGAACCGCTAGATCGGTTTTCGGATCTCGGCCAACGACTTTTGCTTTTAGAATTTTGTTGTCTTGCAGAATCACGTTAATTTCATCCGCACCCTGTATTACGTGATTGTTTGTGATAATAATCCCCTTCTTGTCGATGACAAACCCGGAACCTAGGGAAGTGGATTTCCTTTGTTGCTCTGGTCTGTTTTTGTCAAAAAACTCTTTGAAAAATTCTTCAAAAGGAGATCCAGGGGGAAATTGGGGCATCTCTGGAGTCTTACCAGTAGCCTTTTTGGTAACAGAAGTCGTAGAAATATTTACAACGGCGGGTAATAATTTTTGGGCTAAGTCAGCGAAACTGTCTGGCGCCGATCGCGCCATCGAATTGTTTGCGAAGAAAACACAAAACATAGCGACTATAAGAAAATTCAAACTATGAGAAAAACTTTTTAAAAAATACAACACACATCTCCATAAAATCACATTTTAGCCTAAGTAGATACGGTTTTAAATTCTGCCTAGATCAAGGTATAAAAAATCTAACATTATTATTTATAAATCGGGGCCTTACTCTCTGCATCAAAAATCAAGATCTTAAAAACCAAATTATAATAATTCCGAATATACCAGCCAGCACTCCTGCCAAACGAATTGATTGGTTAGGCTGTTCTAGGATTTGTTTCATAAAACCTTTCATGGCATCGGGGAAAAGGGCATAAAGAGCTCCTTCTATAACAATTGCTAGCCCCAATGCCGATAAAAAATCAACCATAATTAACTGGGTATTAAAATATTATTTTCCTGATTTTCTGCCATTAATATCGCCAAAAAATTTAAAAAAATCCGAGTCAGGAGAGAGCACCATTGTCGTTCCTTCTCCAAATGCTTCGTTGTAGGCTTCCATTGATCTGTAAAACTCAAAAAATTCCTCATCCTGACCAAAGGCAGAGTTTAAAATTTGTGTCTTAACGCCCTCGCCTATACCTCTCTGAATTTGCGAATCCTTCTGCGCGTCAGCCAATATCACTGTTCTTTCACGATCGGCTGCAGCCTGTGTTTTAGCCTTTAATTCGGCTCCTTGTGACCTAAGCTTGGCAGCTTCTGCAATTCTTTGAGACCGCATCCTATTGTAAACAGATTGAGATGTCGTCTCGGGAAGGTCAGTACGACCAATTCGAACATCAATCACTTCAATGCCAAATTGTGATGCCTGTTTCATTAATTGTTTAGTAATCAATGCCATTACATCATCTCTCTTATTTGACAACATATCCTGCAACAAAACTTTACCCACCTCGGATCTTACGGCAGCATTTAGGCGACCCCCGAATATTTGCCGAAAATTAGCATCAGTCTGAGCTGTTTTCAAAAATTCTAGTGGATTTATTATTTTATATCGAACAAATGAGTCTACATTTATACGCTTTTGATCATTTAAAATTATTTCTTGAGCCGGAGGATCAAGATCTAATATTCTTCGGTCATAAAAAGTTACATTCTGAACAAATGGCAACTTTAACTTTAAACCAGGTTCTGACTCAACTCTCACTGGATTACCAAATTGCAGCACCAATGCTTGTTGAGTCTGATGAACAGTGAAGAGTGATGCCGAACCGACAATACCTAGCGCTACCACTAAGATACCAATTATCGCTAAAACAATTTTATTCATTAGTTTTCACCTTCACTACGTTTTTTAATTTCGGGAAGAGGCAAATATGGAACCACACCAGGACCTCCTTGCCCTTTATCAATAATTACCTTTTCTGAGTCTTTAAGAACTTGTTGCATACGCTCAAGAAATAATCGCGAACGCGTTACCTGTTTCCCGCTCTTATAGGCTTCATAAACTGATAAAAAACGTTTAGCTTCACCTTCAGCCTCTCTGGTAAGTTTCTCTTTATACGCTGTGGCCTCCTGTATCATTCTCTCCGCTTCACCCTTGGCTTTTGGAATAATATCGTTCGCGTAAGCTTGAGCCTCATTCTGTTGTCGTTCTCTATCTTGCTTTGCTCGTTGAACATCATTGAAAGCATCTATCACTTGTTTCGGTGGTTCAACCTTTTGTAACTTAACCGAGTCTATGAAAACCCCTGCACCGTAACTATCCAATATTTTTTGGAGCACTTCGTGGGTCTGGCTTTCAACTTGTTGACGCTGTTTTGCTAATGCATCTTCCAAAGTATTTTGTCCAATTATTTCTCTTATGGCACTCTCGGAAGCAAGTTTTACAGTTTCTTCAGGGTTTCTTATGTTGAATAAGAAATCAGCAGCATTTTTGATACGCCATTGTACTTGATAGTCAATGTCTATTATATTTTGGTCACCTGTCAGCATTAAGCTCTCTTCAGGTATATCTCTTACACTTGAATTTCTAGCGGTACTCGTTCCAATTTGTCGGAATCCAACGCTTGTAATGTTCGTATTTGTTACATCTGGTCGAAAAACCTGACCAATTGGAGCGGGAAACCAGTAGTTTAAACCAGGTGTTGTTGTTTTAACAAACTTTCCAAACAATAACTCGACACCTTGCTCACTAGGCTGCACCCGGTAAAAGCCGGTACCTAACCAAATAATCGCTGCAACCACGACCAAAAGTATTATACGGCGTGGCCCGCCTCCACCACTGGGAATAAATTTCTTAAATTTATCCTGGCTTCGCCGAAGCATCTCCTCGATATCAGGAGGCTGGTTTCCAGACGAACCGCCACCGCCTCCCCAAGGGCCTTGTCCTCCGCCATTACCACCTGAGCCACCCCATGGGCCTCCTCGCTGAATATCCCACAACATTTTTCGTTCCTCATCTAAAATCAAAGTTTCATTTAGCACCGTCGAACAACAGAATCATCTTTTGAAGCTTAAACCAATGCCCTATAACCTGTTTGTAACACTCTTAACATGATGTTACACGCTTAAATATTTTTTAGATCATTATAAATATCAAATTATTAGATCACCTTGGAGAGTAAGATATGTCGGAGATTACCTCAGAGCAAGTCCTTGAAGCTTTAAAAACAATAAAAGATCCTGATAAGGATAAAAATATTGTTGAACTTGGAATGATCTCAGGCCTCCAAATCAAAGAGGGGCATGTTGCGTTTGGGATTGAAGTTGATGCGGATCGCGGACCGAAACTCGAACCCTTGAGAAAACAAGCCGAACAGACGGTGCACTCGTTATCCGGTGTTCTAACAGTAGCCGCTGTTTTAACAGCTGAACGTGAACCAACCCAGCAGACACAATCAGCAAGCACCAATGTAAATTCAGGGCCAGCCGCATTCCAAAAAATGGATCTACTTGGAATTGATTCTGTCATTGCCGTAGCTTCAGGAAAAGGAGGCGTTGGCAAATCAACTACTGCGGTTAATCTTGCCCTAGCAATGGCCAATGATGGAAAAAAAATTGGCCTTCTAGATGCTGACATTTATGGACCCTCAATTCCATTAATGCTGGGAATTGACAAAAAACCATCACAAACCCAGAGCGGACTAATCGCTCCTCTTGAGAATCATGGAATTAAATGCATGTCGATTGGCTTTTTAATCGAAGAAAATACCGCAATGATTTGGCGTGGTCCCATGGCTACTGGAGCTTTAGAACAATTAATCAAAGACGTAGCTTGGGGCGAACTAGACTGCCTAGTAATTGACCTTCCACCCGGTACCGGCGATATACATTTAACAATGGCACAGCGGATTCCACTAACTGGAGCCGTGATTGTTTCAACACCGCAAGACGTTGCATTGATTGATGCACGTAAAGGCTTAAACATGTTTCAAAAGGTAGAAATTCCAGTTTTTGGTTTAATAGAAAATATGAGCTATTTTAACTGCCCTCACTGCGGCCAAAGGAGTGAGATATTTAGCCACGGAGGTGCGAAGAAAGAAGCCGAGAAAATGGGAATGGATTTTCTTGGGGAAATTCCATTAGATATTTCAATCCGAGAAACTTCTGATGGAGGAAATCCAATCGTAGCTTCTGCTCCCTCTAGTCAACATTCCTTGAGCTATATTCAAATTGCCAATAATATTTGGAATAAAATTAAATAAGTTACCGCAAGCTCGCGTTTTAAAGAAAATCCCTGATTTTTTTTTACCAGAAGTTGCTAAAAGAACTTTTAATTAATGCATTCCAAAATTTTTTTCTCTGTTTGATCCCAACTGATTTTACTATTTTGTGGGATTATAACTTCCAACCGAGAGTCTCTTCGATAAGTGATTGGTTTTATCGATAATTCACCATTTATCCGGTCTAATAATACCCAACCTTGCCCCACCCGAAAAACACCTTTTATTCGTTCAAAATTATTACCCTGAAAAAGACCAAATGGCCCAAGGCATCTTCGCAAACCTTCTAAATCAAAAATATCTTTTTTTGAAAAAATCCAACCTGATCCTATATATCCTGCGCTTTCATTTATACTTCTACTAGGTCGACGTGGTGAGATTTTTTCAATTTCTAAGGTAGTTGAAGAAGCATGGTTCTTATGATCATTTGAAAAAAATGAATCATGTACAATGTGTTTTTTGTTATCTAGGTATTCTAGGGGAATATTTCCGTTACTAATATTAGAAATTATCAATTTAGGAGGAAATAAATCATGCGCCCAAGAGTAAAATTTTTTTAAATCCTTGGAACTAACAAGATCAGATTTACTTGCAATTAAAATATCAGCCAAATTAATCTGATCGTTAAAAATATCAACTTTCTGTATTCGAGGATCTAGAGCAAAGCGGGGATCAGCTAAACAAATTATCGAACCAATATCTAGCTGTTTATCTAATGGATCTTCGTTCAACTCATCGAAAATACCAGCTGGATGACCTAAACCTGTGGGCTCAATCAGAATTCGATCGGGTTTGGCAAGACTAAGTACGTCCGTTATAGCTTTTTTCATAGGAATATTAGCTACACAACACATGCATCCACCAGGAATTTCTCTTATGAGCACGTCCGATGCATTATCTTTAAAAACAATTTGATCGACCGGAACATTTCCAAACTCATTAACTAAAATAGCCCACTTTTCTTCATCAGGCTTTCTCGATAGTAAAGATGCGATAGCCGTGGTTTTTCCCACTCCAAAAAAACCAGAGAATAGCGTAGTCGGTATTTTTTCCTTAATTTTTTTTACTCAACCTTAGGAATTAAAATTTCTTAAGAACCTATCGAGAGCGATAGTTTTTTTTAAACAATAAGTTCTTAAATTCATTAAATTAATAACTATAAAAGTTTCTTTGATTGGTATATAAACATCGTATGGAAGCTCAAGACAATAATAAAAATAAAATAACTCATGGCGGAGACCTAACCGCAGCCACCAAAGAATTTGGCATGCCCGTAAGAGGTTGGATCGATTTGTCAACTGGCATTAATCCCGTTAACTTTCCAGATTTAAAATTAAAGGATCAGTTGTTTCATAAACTCCCTACATCAGGGCAAACAACTAATTTACTTAAGATCGCAAGTGATTTTTATCAAGTATCAACGTCCATGACCATCATTGCAAGTCCCGGAACACAAGCTGTACTTCAACATATGCCTAGACTATATCCAAAAAGAAAGGTTGCCATACTATCACCAACCTACAGTGAGTATGAAAACACTTGGTCTCGATTTGGAAATGAAATTATAAGAGCAGGTAACTTACAAGAATTGAAACAAGGGAATATCGCTGTTGTAGTTAACCCTAACAACCCAGATGGAAGGCGGCATCAGATTGAGGATTTAATAGAGTTAGCGGAACATGTTGAAACCTTAATATTAGACGAAACCTTTTGTGATCACTCTAGTGAAGTAAGTATAATACCCAAATTGCACTCTCAAAACATTATAGTCCTACGATCAATCGGTAAATTTTTTGGCTTGGCAGGCCTACGATTGGGGTTTGTAATATCTAATGCTAATATTACAGATAATATTGAAAAAATGCTGGGACCTTGGGCAGTATCTGGGCCCGCAATTGAAATTGGAACCCGTGCATTATCAGACAAACCATGGATAGAAAAGATGGATGGTATTTTGAGCATGAAAAGCAGAGAACTTGATAATTTGCTCATACGACAAAATCTTAAAATCCTAGGTAAAACCGTTCTTTTTAAACTTATTGAAAACAATAATGCCCAATTTATATACCAGACACTCGCAAAATCGGGAATATTAGTGCGAAAATTTAATGGTCAAAAAAATTGGCTGAGGATAGGATTACCGGGTATTAAATCGGAGTGGCTTAGACTTGAAGCTATTTTACATGATTGCTCAAACGCTATCAATGATATGAGCAAATGATCCAGCTACATTAGCCACTTTGCAACCTATATTAGTCAGATCTTCACCCCGAGCGTCAGAGTTTTTAAACAAAGGAAATAATTTATCGTCATTTATAGCGTTACTATAATGAAATTCATGGGCGGTAAACTTATCTCCGGTGGCTCCTAAAAAACTATTTTCAACTAATGTTAACAATCGATAACCCAAATTTAATTTTGGATGTTCAAATGAGGTTTTGACAGGAAGAAGCCCCAACATTCTATGTGAAAAACCATTTTGATCAATTAATTCCTCACCTAAAACCATAAACCCCCCACATTCACCATAAATCGAAGCTCCATCTTTTGCAGCAGAACGCATTGAGGTCATAAAATTACAGTTAGTGCTTAAGGTTTCTGCAAATAATTCAGGATAACCTCCCGGTAAATATACGCTATCGACGCCCACGGGAAGCGCTTCATCAGCTAATGGAGAGAAAAAAGAGATTTTCGTTCCATTTTTTCTCCATCCGTCAAGAATATGATCATAAAAAAAATTAAATGCATTATCTCGAGCTATTGCGATATGCCTTCCCAAAGCGGGAAGGGGAGCAGCCGCCTCTGTTTTATCAAGATCAGGTACCACTCCCATTTTTAATTCTAACAATTTAATATCAATATTTTTTGATACAGTTTGCGCTGCATTATCGAGCCAATCATCAATATCTTGGATTTCAGATGCTTGAATAAGTCCGAGATGGCGGTGATCCAGTGCCAAGCTTTCATCATTCGGAATACAGCCAAAACAAATAACATCAATCTGAGAAAGAGACTGCCTTAAAATTCTTTCATGGTTTATACTACTTACTCGATTAAAAACTACACCCGCTAGAACTATATCATCTCGAAATTGTTTGAACCCTTGAACTAAGGCTGAAACTGACGCACCCTGTCCTTTAGCATCAACTACTAAAACAATAGGTAAATTTAGGGCCTTTGCTACATCTGCGGTGCTTCCTGTGTTTGTGCCTTGTGCAGTCAGTGCGCCATCAAATAAACCCATCACTCCTTCAAATATAATTAAATCGCTTTTTTGTCGGCTTTCCCGTAACAGTTGCTTTACCGTATTGTCTCGCATAGCCCACAGGTCTAGATTATTGCATGGCTTTTCTGTAGCTCGAGCGTGATATGAAGGATCAATGTAATCTGGACCTATTTTAATACCTTTTATACTCAGACCATCTTTCTTGAAGAACCGAAGTAAACCCAGTGTTACGATCGTTTTGCCACTGCCAGACATCGGTGCACCGATTACAAAACCTCTAGTTATACTCTGACTCACATCAAAACCAATCGAGCTTATTGCGCAAATTGACAATTTCACCAACAACTATCAGTGCTGGCGGCCTTAAACCTGCAGATAAAATATCTTTCGAACAATTATCTAAAGTAGTTATAACTACTCTTTGATCCCTCATCGTCGCTTTGTATATGACGGCTACAGGTTCACTAGGTGGCCTACCTGAAGCTTTTAGTTTTTCTACAATTCGATCAATATGCGATATTCCCATAAAGAAAATTAACGCTGGTGAACCATCTGATAGTGCCTTCCAATCAATATCTTCAGGGACATTTCCACTAGCATTGTGCCCAGTGACAAAAGTCACTGCAGAGTTTGTGCCTCTTGTTGTCATGGGAATTCCTGCATATGCTAAGCCTCCTACGCCCGACGAAATTCCCGGAATGATCCGATAAGGTATTTTTTCACTGGCCAACCTCAAACATTCTTCAGTTCCACGGCCGAACATAAATGGATCTCCGCCTTTTAGACGCAATACTCGCTTATTTTGTTTAGCAAGTTCTACCAGACGATCTGTAATGTCTCTTTGCTTTGGGGATGGCCTACCGCCTCGCTTACCAGCAAACTCTAAAATGACTGATGTACCAGCAAAACTAAGAATGTCTTCACTTACTAGAGCATCGTAGACAATAACATCAGCCGTTTGAATTCCATGCAAGCCTAAAAGCGATAATAACCCGGGGTCACCCGGACCCGCGCCCGTTATCCAAACTGATCCCAACTCAAATTCTGGTGGATTTTTTAATAATGTTTCCATAATAAGTGTTTTAGCAGACTGGAGCCTAATTGAAAAAGGTTATAAACTAAAATAATGAAAAAGTCTCAGCGCCCAATAAGTATGGATGATAAAAGAGAGCTTCAACGGGGTTGGACCACAGGTGCATGCGCAACAGCTGCGGCAAAGGCTGCGTTTATTGGCCTGATAACAAAAAAAATACCATCAGAAATACGAATTAAGTTGCCAGGTGGTCAAATTCCAATTTTTAAAATCATCGATTCTAAAATATCAAAAAATCAAGTAATGACAGCAATTATGAAAGATGCTGGCGATGATCCAGATGTTACTCATCAGGCGATTATAAGAGTTACTATTCGGAACTCTGATAAATTATCCTTTAAGTCAGGGCCTGGTGTTGGAACGGTAACAAAACCTGGACTACCACTTAAGATTGGCGATCCTGCAATTAACCCTGGGCCGCAAAAAATGATCATTACCAATCTACAAGAGATAGCAGATAAGTTTGAACGGGACTTAAACGTAAATATCGAGATTTCGGTTGATGGTGGTTTAGAACTAGCAAAAAAAACGTGGAATCCTCGGCTAGGAATAGTTGGGGGCATTTCTATTTTAGGCACTACGGGAATAGTAATTCCCTACTCATGTGCCGCCTGGATTGCCTCGATACATCAAGGTATCGACGTAGCTAGAGCAACGAAAATTAATCACGTAGCGGCATGCACAGGAAGAACTTCCGAGGAAGCCATATCTGAACTTTATGACTTTTCACCTGCAGCAGTATTGGATATGGGTGATTTTGTTGGCGGTACATTAAAATATTTAAAAACACATCCAATTCGAAAATTTACTGTAGCTGGTGGGTTTGGAAAAATTACTAAATTAGCAGCGGGTCACATGGACCTCCATTCGAGTCGGAGTCAAGTTGATCCAAAGTTTATCGCTTCAATAGCAAGAAGCATAGACACACCTGAACACCTCTGTGAAAAAATTAATAATGCAGAAAGTGCTGGGGATATACTTGAAATAATAAAAAATAATAATTTAACATTTTGTAATGAGATTGCGGATTTAGCGAAATCTGTGATTCAAACAAACCTTGTAAATGATTTAATAGAAATCGAGGTTATTATATACGATAGACAGGGTATAATGATTGGGCGAGAACCATTCTAATTATGAGAAAGATTATAAAAATATTAATTTTAGGGGGTATCCATGAAGCAAAACGACTTGCTGCAGAACTGACTACGCTACCCAAAGTCGAAATAGTATATTCGCTCGCTGGGAAAACACTGAATCCTAATATTCCAGATTGCAAAATAAGAACAGGAGGCTTCGGCGGTGAAAACGGTCTCTCATCCTATATCAAAAATCTTAAATTTGATTTAGTTATCGATGCGACCCACCCATTTGCAACCCAAATTGCATCTAATGCCTATATATCTTGCAAAAAAACGAACACCACTTATATAAAACTGTGCAGAAAGCCATGGAAACCTGGCATTATTACCTGGCAATCAGCAAAAAATTTTGAGGATGCTAAAAAAAAATTAATGAGAATGGGTAGTCGCGTATTTCTAACCTCGGGAACAAAAGGTATCCAAAATTTTATATTGTTAGAAAATAAATGGTTCCTAATTCGATTAATTGAATGGCCATCTTCACTACCTTCATTAGAGAATTTTGAGATAATTCTAGACCGCGGACCATTTGGCCATTTAAAAGAGCTAGAACTTCTCGAAAACCATAGAATCAATACGATTGTTACTAAAAATAGTGGGGGTATTTTCCCCGCAAAGTTAGAAGCATCTCATAAACTCGGGATTCCTATTTTAATGATCGAACAGCCGGCGCCCCCGCGAGGAACTTTATTATATTCTTTAGAAGAAACTATTAACTGGCTAAATAAGAGATTTAATCTCAACCATACAATAGATTAGACGAAACCTTATTTGGGTCTTAAAATATGTTTATGATCCTTTGTGTAGAGCTTGCTATCTATAAAATCTTGCGCACCAAAAACATCACCAACCAAAATTAATGCCGTTCGTGTAATTTTCTCCACGCGAACTTTCTCTCTAATGTTAGATAAAGTGCCAAATAATATTTTTTGATCAGGCCAAGTTACTCGATAAGCAATACATACAGGACAACCTTCACCATAATGAGGAAGAAGATCTTCTGTCACTTTTTTCAAGTTTCTAATTGAAAGATGTATTGCTAAAGTCGCTTTGGTTGCACCCAGCCTCTTAAGATCTTCACCCGCTGGCATCGCCGAGGCTTTGCCGCCTGTCCGGGTAACGATTACAGTCTGTGAAATTTCAGGTAATGTTAATTCTTGTTTTAGCTCAGCTGCGGCGGCTGCAAAAGCGGTAACACCTGGTGTCACATCATATTCAATTCCAAGCTGATCCAATCTTCGCATTTGTTCAGCAATAGCACCATAGATGCTTGGATCACCAGAATGTAAACGCGCGACGTCAAAACCCCCTAACGAAGCTTCCTCCATTTTATGGATAATTTGATCAAGATGCATCGAGGATGTATCTATAATTTGAGCCCCTATAGGCGCCGACTCAGTTAATTCAGTAGGGACTAACGATCCCGCATATAGGCAAACTTGGGAAGTTTCTATATACTTTAATCCACGCAGTGTTATTAGGTCTGCGGCTCCTGGCCCCGCACCGATAAAATGTATTGTCACTAATTAAGATCCTTTTTATTGCTATAACCTCGCGGGGTATACATATGTTTACTTTGATTATTACATTGTAATAATTTGGACTGACTGCTGCCAATAACAACAATCGTCAGCATATCAATTAATTTAACATCTAATTCGGACAGCGTTAGAAAGGAAATTTTCTCATTGTTACGGCCTAAATTTTTTCCAAGAGCCACCGGTGTTTCAGGATCTCGATATTTTAAGATTATATCTTTGGCTATACCAAGTTGCTCCTTTCTCTTAACAGATACTGGGTTATAGAGTGCTATAACAAAATCACCCTCCGCAGCAGCAACTAATCGCCGCTCAATTGCATCCCAAGGTGTCAATAAATTCGATAATGAGATTGTGCAAAAATCATGGCCAAAGGGAGCCCCAATACGAGCAGCAATCGCCTGGAAGGCTGAAATTCCGGGCACTACTCGCACCTCGAGCCTTTGCCAAGCTTCTCTCCCCACTTCAGTCATGCTTCTATCTAAATTCTCAAAGACTAGAGAAGCCATTGCATATATCCCAGCGTCACCGCTCGAAATTAACGCCACATTCTTCCCTTCAGAAGCTAAATCGAGCGCTTTAACCACGCGGTCATTCTCTTGACCTAGAGGAAACCGATGTTGAGATTTATCATCAGCTAGAGAACCAAGCAGATCGAGATAAAGAGAATAACCGACAATATCAGACGCCTTTGCAATTTCATTTGTTGCTTCAGGTGATCGCCAAATAGCAGAACCTGGTCCTATACCAATAACATAAAGACAACCGCGCGCCCTACCGATAGCACTCGGATCTATTATTTTTTTTGCTATGGCTACCGCGCAAGTCATTCCACTCCTAACTTGTTTGGGAACAATCAATTCACCATCAGATCCCGCCGCAGACAAAGCAGAGGCCTCACTAACACTATGGGAGCCAACTACAGAAAAAACATATTTCGAAGGATCAGACACCTGAGAAGTCTTACTATTCAATTCTTTTGCAGTAAATAGCCTTAAAGGAACTTCTAAAGCAGCAGAGAGGTCACTTATTGCTACCTCATCTTCTTTAATTTCAATTGTCGAAATACACGCAATCGATTCTTTATTGAGATTATATTCAGATAAAATATCATTTATGAATGTGTAAAGCTCACTTGAGTCAACTCCTCGCTCACATCCTATTCCTAGAGACAGAATACTTGGACAAAAAATAGTTTTCTTTAATCCTTCAGATTGTGCCTTATAAGAAATTATTAATTCGTGTCTGGCCTTTTTAGAGAACTTGATCCCTGCCCCCAATAACCAGTTTTTATCTAGGTCATTACTCGTCTCATCACACAGGTTAACGCTTCCTCCATTTAGGAGATCCGCCATTACAACCTTTATATTTTCTCCCCCAATTATTTTCCAACCTTTTGGCGGCGCATCCAATGAAACTCCAAATCTTAAATCACCAGCGGTTGTTACAGAAAGGTTGCCTCCTAATATTGAGTTCAGCCTGTGGCCAATTTCATTAGCACCCCTATGTCCACCGAGCAAAGGAATAATTGACTTCCCATCTTCAGATAAAATGAGCACAGGAGGCTCGCTAAATTTATCATTTAGCAATGGAGCAAGGGCTCTTATTAAGATTCCAGTTGAGAGAATAGCTATGATCGGGCGCCCATTTGAAAATAACGTCTTTAGATGTTTTACCGTTTCTTGGAAATGCACATCTGCGTCTAATACACGCCCAACAAGACCATGAATCTCAGTTCCGGGTAAATGAGACCGTACCTTCCGCGCTAGGCCAGCACTGGTTTCATTTATTGTTAAAATAACTGGCGAACTTTCTATCATAACTCTAAAACCTCACCGCTTCGACGAATTATAATAATTGAAAAATAAGGCGCGTGGTTATCCTTAATCTCAGATAATCCTTTGATACACTGATTGGCCATAGTAGCTCGTTCGATATAGTGAGCATTTTCGATAAGCCCAAGACTAATGATAACCCGTTTAACTTTATTTAGATGTGATCCAACCTTAATAATTATAGACACATCCGTTTCTAATATCTTCTGTCTTAGCACTGATTCATCTAACGGTGCTGGAATTACCATAATCAGGTCATTTCGCGCGCCAATTGGCAATCCCAATTCAGCAGAACTCGCAGAGATAGACGTGACTCCCGGAATAATTTGAATTTTGTATTGATTTGATAATCTAGAATACAAATACATGAAAGAGCCAAAAAAGAAAGGGTCACCCTCACACAATATTGCAACTGACTTTCCATTCTCAACAGCATTACTAATCGAAACTGCCGCCTGGTTATAAGTTTTTTGTGCTGGGTATCTATCGGACACCATAGGAACTGAAATTACAATTTCCTCAATATTCCTGTTTAAATATTGGGCGGCAATAGCACGGACCATGCTTTCTCCGTGCTCCAACGTTGGATAAGCGACAACATCCGCTACCTCAAGGACTTTCAGTGCCTTTAATGTTATTAGATCAGGGTCTCCAGGTCCAATTCCAACACCCCATATTCTGCCATTAACACTCAAGGTTTTAATGCTTTAAATTGGGTTACGGGTTTAAGGGGTTCCCAATTTCGGAATTGTCCTAGAGGCTCTGCTCTAGAAATATCAATTTTAACCAACTCGCCCCCAAGTTTGTCATGCATATCAATCAAGCGCTGTTCGCCCTCGATAGTGACTGCATTCGCAACAAGCCTCCCTCCAGGTTTTAAGTTTTGCCAGCAATATTCGATAACTCCCCCAGATGTTATTCCGCCACCAATAAAAACGGCGTCCGGTGAAGGTAATCCAATTATTTCCTTTAAAGCGTCGCCAAAAACCACATTTAATTCAGGAACACCTAATGCCAAAGCGTTTGAGTTAATAATACTGAGCCTATCAATGTTACGCTCAACAGCGTAAGCTCTCATGTTAGATTGAGATCTCAACCATTCTATGCAAATTGAACCACATCCTGCTCCAATATCCCATAGTGTTTGATTAGGTAGGGGGCATAATGCTGATAAGGTAATTGCTCTAACCTCGCGTTTAGTTAATTGGCCATCGTGTTGAAAAACCGCATCAGGCAAACCTGGTGTTCGTGATTTAATTACCGTTCCCTTGTCTGGCAAACATTCAATAGCAACTGTATTCAAATTAGAAATTTTCAAATTATTCCATTTCGAAGCACTACTCTCAACACGGGATTCATTCGCGCTACCCATGTCTGAAAATACAGTAATGATACTCTCCCCAAATCCCAACTCATTGATAATTTCTGCAAATCTTTGTGGTGTTTTTTCATCAGTGGTTAAAATAATAAGTTTATTACCTGGTAATAAAAAAGAGATAATTCTCTCATTTTCCAGTCCATGAACAGTGAGGCATTCCGTATCAGACAGCGGCCAAAGCATCTTAGATGCTACAAGTGAAAAAGATGAAGGCGTTGGAATTACTGTAACATCTTCTGTTCCATAACGCTTGCATAAGGATGATCCAATACCAAACCACATAGGGTCGCCACTGGCTAAAATAACTACCCGCTCGCCCTTTAATTTATCAATTTCTTTAAAACTCTGTTCTATAGGGGACTCCCAGACATTCCCTTTTTTACCGACCAACTCAAAATGTCTTTTACCACCAAAAAGATGCTTGGCTTCATTTATTGCATCTTTGGCATCAGATCCCAAGCCCAGAAAACCATCTTGCCCAATACCAATTATAGTTAGCCAACTCTTCACTGCTTTTCTCCAAGAAGCATTGCATTTATCGCAGCAGAAGCTATCGGCGACCCTCCCCATCGACCTTTTAACGACACGAAAGGAATCCCATAACTGCTATTACATAATTCTTCTTTAGCTTCAGTTGCTCCAATAAATCCGACCGGAAAGCCATAAATAACTGAGGGACGAGGACATTCTGGATCTTTAAGCATATCTAATAAGTGGAATAAAGCTGTTGGAGCATTGCCAATAATTATTATAGCACCCTCGAGATATGGCTTCCACAATTCAACCGCAGCAGCAGATCGAGTTGTTTGCAGTGAATAGGCAAGTTCAGGGAGCCTTTTATCTTTGATAAAACAATGGATCTTACATTTTTCAGATAAC
>CENP01108335.1_pt1 | contig 22807 bp, 21 predicted proteins | sample 361281 | NCBI WGS metagenome assembly CENP01 (sample SAMEA2591122, study PRJEB7988) | marine metagenome | biome: marine biome (ENVO:00000447); feature: deep chlorophyll maximum layer (ENVO:xxxxxxxx); material: saline water (ENVO:00002010), including plankton (ENVO:xxxxxxxx) | depth 70 m | reverse complement strand
ATGATTTTTAAGAATATCTTAAAAAACACTTTATATTTTTGCAATATAAAAATTTAACATTTATTAACAAATTTTGTAGCCACTATTTGATATGTGTTTTATTTGATTTTCGAAACTTAAATTGGTTCATCAAACTGGAATTAGATTTATGTATATTTAACTTTTATTTTTCAAAAAAATCAATGACAAAATATTACGCTATTTTATTGATGTTAATTTTTGGGTGTGATCTCAAAAAAAATACCCCGCCCAACATACTTTTTGTTATCTCTGATGATCAATCCTACCCACACACAAGTATTTATGGCACATCATGGATCAATACACCAGGCTTTGATCGGATTGCCCAAGAAGGTTTATTGTTTAATCATGCCTATACTACCAATGCAAAGTGTTCCCCCTCAAGGTCAAGTATTCTGACTGGAAGAAACAGCTGGCTGCTGGAGGAAGCGACCAATCATGTTCCTTTTTTTCCAGAAAAGTTTACCACCTTTCCTGAAGTACTAAAAAACAAAGGATATAAAACTGGAAAAACAGGTAAAGGATGGTCTCCAGGAATAGCAATGAAAGATGGTGCTAAAAGAGATTTAATAGGAATGGATTACAGTGCCATAAAAACGAATCCTCCTGCAGCGTTTATTAGTAATATTGATTATGCCGAAAACTTTAAATTTTTTCTAGACGAAAACAAAGACGAGCAGCCATTCTTTTTTTGGGTTGGAGGGCTAGAACCTCATCGACGATATGAGTATCAAGCTGGAATAAAAGTTGGAAAAAAACAAATTGAACAAATTGAAAAAGTACCGGAATATTGGCCCAACTCAAAGAATGTTAAAACCGACATGCTCGATTACGCCTTTGAAATTGAATATTTTGATGGTCATTTAATTGAGATCATAAATGAACTCGAGAAGAGAGGTCTTTTAGAAAACACCATCATTGTAGTTACCTCTGACAATGGTATGCCTTTTCCTAGAGTGAAAGGGCAGGTCTATCCGGACGACAACAGATTACCCTTGGCAATACGCTGGGGTGCGGGAATCAAAAATCCGGGTAGAGTCATAGACGATTACTTTAGTTTTTCAGACTTTGCGCCCACCTTTTTGGATTTGGCCGGAATTTCTACCGAAAAACACGATATGGCAGAATTTTCTGGAGTCAGTTGGAAAAGCGTTTTTAACAATCAATCGAATATTCAAAAAAGAGATCACATGATTGTTGGCAAAGAGCGACATGATGTAGGAAGAGAAAATGACCAAGGTTATCCGGTTCGTGCAATTCTAGCGGGGCGTTATTTCTATAGTTTAAATTTTAAACCTGAACGCTGGCCTGCCGGGAATCCCGAAACTGGTTATCTCAATACGGATGGAAGCCCGACCAAGACCGAAATTTTAGACCTCAAAAGAAAAGGGATTACTGATCAATTTTGGAACTACGCCTTTGGCAAAAGACCCGAGGAAACCTTATATGATTTGGAAAATGATCCCAGATGTCTTGTTGATCTAGCACAAGACAAGGCTTATGCTGTTACTAAACAGAGCTTAAGAAAATCCCTAATGGAAGATTTAACCGCCCAAAAAGACCCTAGAGTCATGGGAAATGGCGATGTATTTGACAACTATACCTATGCAAATAAAGGCAGTAGAAATTTCTTCCAGAGATATATCAATGGTGATTCAATAAATGCGGGGTGGGTCAATCCCTCCGATTTTGAAAAAACTATTGAGTAGCCAATATTACTGATCCAAAACTGGAATATTGAATTTCTTAATCGAAGCCTTAGTGTGAGCAGACTGCATTAATAATTCCATTTTTTCAACAATTTCAGGATGTTGATTGGCTAGATTGTTCAACTCTTTCGGATCGTCATCGAGGTTATATAACTCGAGTTCTGCGGGGCCCTTGAAAAGTTGCTTTTTGAAGCCCTTCCACTGATTCATCCTAATGGCTTGTTGCCCAGTAGCGGCAGGAAATTCCCAATACAGAAACTCATGTTGCTCTTGCTGCTCCCCTATTAATGTAGGGTAATAACTAATCCCATCAATTTTATAATCAGGCTTGGCACCAATGATATCGCAAACGGTAGCAAAATAATCGTAAAAAGCACTTGGGTGATCTGAACGGGTGCCAGCCTCTATCTTTTTTGGCCAAGTTGCAAAAGTAGGCACTCTAATTCCTCCCTCATTTACATTTCCTTTAACAGTATGTTTTGAGTTGACAAAAATCCCTGTACTATTAAAGAATTCAATAGCCACTTGTTCATTTTTGCTCGTGGGGCCGTTATCACTAGAAAAAACAATTAGCGTATTCTCGTATTGACCATTTTCTTTAAGTTTGGCGACCAATTCACCTACTTGCTCATCCAAATAAGAAATCATTGCTGCATAAGTCGCTCTTGGTGTAAAGTTTGGAAAATAACCAGCATTGCCGATATATGGCGATTCGGGACCAAACTTTTCCCTGTAATAATTAACCCACTTTTTTGGAGCCTGAAGCGGTAAATGAGGAAGTGGACTGGCATAATAAAGAAAAAATTTATTTTCTTTATTTCGATCTAAAAATGCCATTGCCTCATTATGCATTAAAGTCGGCGCGAAATCATTTTGATGATATATCGCAAAACTATCTTCATCATTCGGATCTAGCTGATCCGATAATTTCCCTTTATTAACGATGGTATTGTTGAGAATATGTCGCTCACCGTTTCGCCACAAATGCGATGGAAAGAGGTTGTGTGCTTGGCGTTGGCAATTATAGCCATAAAAAAAATCAAATCCCTTATTGTTTGGAATACTCGTGGTATTAGGTGCTCCAAGACCCCATTTACCAACCATTCCGGTTTTATATCCGTTGGCTTTTAAAATATTTGCAACCGTTCGTATCGAGTCTGGCATCGGTCGTTGACCTTCGAGATTAGAATCTTCAAACATAGACTTGAAACTCCACACATCGCCTCTTTCCCCCCATTCGCTGTTGGACCTTACCGGGTTGTGACCTGCATGAAGTCCAGTCATCAAAACTGCACGTGCAGGCGCACATACTGGAGCACCGCTGTAATGATCTGATAAGATCATACCCGCTTTTGCAAGAGCATCTAGGTTAGGCGTTTCAATTAATTGTTGGCCCATAACCCCCAATTCTCCATAGCCAAGATCATCAGCAAGAATAAAAATAAAATTGGGGTGGTCTGTTGTGGTTGGTTTGGGTGAACAGGAAAATAAAAAGAGGAGGGCTGGAATAATTATATATTTCATTTTAGTCAGTTTAAAATTTTAAAAAGGGCCTTTGGCATTAATTTTTGTTGCATTCGTGGCAGATCCAGGCATTTCATTTCTAATATCATAATTGGAGGTTTTATTGGTTTTTCGCTTTCCATCTGGATCTTTTTCGTTGGCTCCAACAGGTTCGCGTAAGTACCAATCTTTGGTAATGTTATCGGGCAAGTCGTCAGCTGTTGCTGTGGTCCATTCAGCTAACTTTTGTTTTAATTCCTTATATACCTGAGGAATATCATCACCCATCATCAAATTATTGTATTGATAAGGGTCAGCGATCAAATCATAAAGTTCCTCATTAGGCCGTGGCGCCATAAAAATATCAGACTGCCGCGCAGTAATGCTGCCATCCAGCAGTGCCAGTTTTAGCTCAGTATAACTGGGACTGTTGACCGCATCTAATGGTCCCTGCTGAGAAAATTGAGGTCTCTCATTTTTTATATACATATAACGTTCATTACTAACCATCCGCTCAAAAGCCTCGTAATCATGCCAATTATGTTCTGCAAAAACATAGTTTCTGAATTTTTGACTAGGTTCCAAAAGTAGGTTTTTAAAACTAACGCCTTGAAAGTGATCTAGAGGCTCAATTCCTGCGAAATCAATTAATGTGGGAGCAATGTCAACAGCACTTATTAAACTTTCAGTCACTGAATTATTGGAGGCAGTAAGTTTGGGATAATGCACTACAAAAGGTGTTTTTACTCCTTGATCATTAACCCGAGTTTTACTGTGTGGAAAAGGTCTTCCATTGTCAGCCATAACAATAATAATTGTGTTTTCATAATTACCCTTTTCTTTGAGCTTTTTGATGACCTCACCAATGTAATAGTCAAATCGGCTAATTTCATCAAAGTAGTTAACCAAATCTAAACGTGTCTTTGGACCGTCAACAAGATATTCAGGTACTTCAATTTCGTTTGGTTTATGTGTACCTGTAAACTGATTTTCTGCCCAACCTCTATGGGCATCGTGTGAGGCAAACCACATAAAGAAAGGCTTGTCATCAGGTGCATTTTCAATTGCATTTACCCAATACGCCTCCCCACCATGACCGTTAATTTTTCTATCACTATGAATTTCATCAAACCCTCTGATAGCATAATCTCCCATATGAAATTTTCCTGCCTGAAGGGTATAGTATCCATCAGATTTTAGAATTTCCGGTAATGAGATCATTTCCATTGGTGGCATGCTGTGCAATTCTGCAGCACCTGTATTATGTGGGTAACGACCTGTAATAATAGAATTTCGGCTAGGACTGCATGAACTTGTAGTGAGATAAGCGTTTTTAAAAATTATTCCCTCATTGGCTAGTGCATCTATATTTGGACTCTTCACCTGATCGTTTCCATAACATCCTAAATCGTCCCAACTCACATCGTCTGCAATAAAGACAATCATGTTGGGTTGAAGCGCTGTTTGATCTGTTTTAGTAGTGCAGGAATAAAAAATCAGGCACAAAATTCCAGATAAGAGGCAAGTAACAATGTTTTGAAAATTTAAATTCATCGTTTTTGGTTTTAAAATCTACCGCAGCAATTTAGTTTATTTTTTATTGATGGTATTATCAATTAGTTTGATTTAAAAAATTGAGATTTTATTGCCGATAAAAAATTGATTTAGGCACCAACAACAGTAATAACCAATCGCCTCGACCCTCCATTATTTCTGTGTTCACACAAATATATTCCTTGCCAAGTTCCTAAAACTAGATTTCCATTATTAATTGGCATAGCTACACTACTGCCTAGCAAACTACTTTTAATATGAGAAGTCATATCGTCTGACCCCTCCAGTGTATGAAGAAAATGATTTGCCGTTTCAGGTACCAATTCATTAAAATGTGTCTCGAAATCGATCCTCACTGTTGGATCCGCATTTTCATTAATCGTCAAACTCGCAGAAGTATGCTTGATGAAAACATTGACCACTCCTGTCATTTCTGGTAATTCTTTTTTAATATGATGGGTAATTAAATGAAAACCTCGGGGAAAGGATGGAAGTGTGATTTCTTTTTGAAAGACCATATCATTAATTTTAAATAAATTTAATTAAATAATGATTTAATGTTTAGACCAGCATTTATGAAAATAACAATCTTAACAATTTTGATAACACTTACATTGACTCAATGCACTAAATCTAAAGCTACCCTGATCATTGGTCATCGAGGAGCTAAAGGACATATTGTGGAAAACACACTTGAATCGATAGAAAAAGCAATGGAATTAGGAGTAGATGGAATAGAAATCGATGTTTTCAAATGTAAGTCTGGCGAATTGGTAGTTTTCCACGATAAAAGTATGCAACGCTTAACTGGAATTTCTGGCTACATAGAGGCAATGAACTTAGATTCAATCAGAAAAATCAAGGTGTTGAATAATTACAAAATTCCTACCTTAAATGAAGTACTTGATTTAATCGACGGGAAGGTATTTTTGAATATTGAACTTAAGGGGAGTCAAACAGCCAAGCTGACGCATCAAATGATTGAGCTTTACATTAAAGAAGATAATTGGACGGCTGAAAAATTTATTATTTCCAGTTTTGATTGGAGTGAATTAAGTGATTTTTATGAACTGAACAAGGAAGTGCCCATTGCGATTTTAACCGATGCCGACCCACTCGACGCGCTTCCCATGGCTGGACAAATTAAAGCAGTGGCAATCAATCCTAATTTTAAATCATTAAATCCAGAAAACATCAAAATAATTCAGCAGTCTGGATATAAAGTGTATCCCTATACTATCAATAAAAAAGATGATATAGCAATGATGATCTCCTTGAATGTTGATGGAATTATCACAGATTTCCCCGAACGAGTAAGGGAAGTTCTGACTAATCCTTAGGATAAAATAAAATATAAAATCCCAGCAACAATACCTCCTGCAAATGGACCTATAACTGGAATCCAAGCGTAGGACCAATCTGCATCTTTATTTTTTCTGGGAATCAATTGATAAACCAATCTAGGGCCAAGATCCCGAGCTGGATTAATCGCATAGCCTGTAGTCCCTCCTAGCCCCAAGCCAATCACCCAAACAAGAATCCCAATGGGTAATGCCTCTAAGGCACCTAAACCAAAACTGGTGACCTCAACACCACTAATTTCTATATTGGGAATAGCAATAAACAGGGCACCAAAAACCAATACAAAGGTGCCGACCAATTCACTGAAGAAATTATTTTTAAAGTTTCTGATTGCAGGAGCAGTACAAAAAGCGCTTCTCACTGCAGCTTCGTCAGTTGTTAGTCTGTGATGGTCTATATAAATAATATAGGCGACCCAACTTCCCAGTATTGCTCCTAGCAATTGAGCAATTACATAACCAGGAACAAGTGCCCATGAGAACTTCTCAGCTACAGCAAAACCGAGAGTAACGGCAGGATTGAGATGCGCACCACTGAACTGACCAGTGATGAAAACAGCGACAAAAACTGAAAAACCCCAAGCACTAGTTATTAGCACCCAAGGGGTTTGCCCCTCAGCGGTGGTCTTTCTTAAATTAACATTAGCGTTAACGCCTTCTCCCAATAATAGGAGGATAAAGGTTCCTATAAACTCTGCAATGTAGGGATCAATAGTCATAAGGTGTAGTTTTTAATTAATTCATTGGTTTTACTTAATTCCTTTTTTATCCAAGATTTATCTTTATTTAATGCTTTCGCCATTATTTTTGCCACTTGGGGTGCAATCTCAAGCGTTTCATTTGCATCCAAAAATAAACATCTTATTCGCCGTGCCAAAACATCCTCTAAATGAATTGCCATCTCATTTTGAACAGACCATAGTATCAAGTTTTTACTGATGTAAAATTTATTTGATAATGAAGTGTTATCCCTAGCTTTTCCCATAGCGGTAATTTTTTTGGCATCTGAACCATAAGCATGTAAAGGATCCGTAAAATCTATGTTCTCATCATACCCAGCAAGTTTAAGTTTTTTAGTTCGACATTTTACCTCTCTCAAGCCACCCACAATTGCGGCTGTATTGATCGCATCTTCTCCCATTTTACGATAAGTGGTCCATTTACCACCCAAAACACTTATTAATCCAGAGGTAGAGACATTTACCTTGTGGTGGCGAGAAATCTCTTTGGTTTGAGTTTCACCACCTTGATTGGCAGCCAATGGGCGTAGACCAGCAAAAACACTCTTTACGTCTTTACGTTTGGGTTTTTTGGTCATGTACTGACCAGCATTGGTAAGAATAAAGTCTATTTCTTGATTTAAGGGACGGGGTTCCTCTAAGGTTTTATTAATAGGTGTGTCGGTGGTTCCAACCACAACATATTTATGCCAAGGGACTGCGAAAAGCACCCTACCATCAGTAGTGTGGGGAATCATAATGGCGTGTGGCCCATCGAGAAATTCTTTTTCTAAAACCAAATGAACCCCTTGACTGGGGCGAATCATAGGATTCGCATCGGGTTGATCCATTTGAATAATATTATCGCTAAACACCCCAGTAGCATTAATAACTACCTTGGCTTTGATCTTATAATTTTTACCTGATTCCGTGTCTAAAGCTTTTACTCCAGTTATCAAACCTTTATTCTTGATAAAGCCATTGACTTGAATATAATTCAACAAAGTGGCGTTGAGCTCGTGAGCGGTTCTCGCTAAACTTATTGCCATCCTGGAATCGTCAAATTGACCATCGTGATAGATTACACCTCCACGAAGTCCTTCCTTTTTAACATTATTAATAAGTGCTATGGTTTCTTTTTTATTTAAAAGTTCAGAAGGGCCAAGACCTAAATTTCCCGCCATCATATCGTAAACCTTTAAACCCAAACCATAAAAAGGACTGTTCCACCAATCGTAAAATGGAATTACAAAACTCATGTCTTTGACCATGTGTGGAGCATTTCTTTTCATTATTCCCCTTTCTTTTAAGGCTTCAATAACAAGAGAAATATCTCCATTTTGTAGGTACCTAACGCCCCCATGAACCAGTTTGGTACTTCTTGAGGAAGTCCCCTTAGCAAAATCATTTTTTTCCAACAGCAGTGTCTTGTAGCCCCTTTGGGCTGCATCAACCGCAGCGCCTAAGCCACTTGCGCCTCCACCGATAATAATGACATCCCAAAGTTTGGTGTTAGCAATATCCTCTAAATATTTTGACCTATTCATGGCTTAAGATAAAATTCTAGAAACTCTATCTTTCCAAAGCCTAATTATGCTCTCAGTTTTAATATCAGGTTGAGGCACAAAAAAGCGATCTTCCTTCCAGAGTTTTTTTAAGTCTGTTGTGGATTTCCAAAAACCGGTTGCCAAGCCTGCCAAGAAAGCGGCTCCCAAAGCAGTAGTTTCTGTAATTTTTGGGCGAATTACGGTTGCGTTTAACAAATCTGCTTGTATTTGCATCAATAAGTTATTATTGCTTGCTCCACCGTCAACTTTGAGGTTAGAAAATTCAATTCCAGCATCTTTTTGCATTTCAATGATAATGTCTCTTGAACGTAATGCAATAGCCTCTAGACTAGCTCGAGCAATATGTGCCTTATTTGTCCCACGGGTAATGCCCATAATGGCACCTGTTGCATGAGGATCCCAATATGGAGCTCCAAGACCAGATAATGCTGGAACAAAAGTAACTCCTCCACTATCCTCCACAGATGCTGCCAACGCCTCTATCTCATCAGATGAGTCTATCATATTAATTTGATCTCTCAGCCATTGAACCAATGCCCCTGCAGTGAAGACACTTCCCTCTATAGCGTAGGTATATTTATTGTCTATTTTCCAAGCAATGGTGGTCAACATTTTATTTTTGGATACCACTGCTTTACTTCCTGTATTCATAATACAAAAACACCCGGTACCATAAGTGTTTTTTACCTCTCCTGGATTGAGGCACATTTGACCAAACAGGGCTGCTTGTTGATCTCCAGCAATACCACTTATAGGAATTTCACCACCAAAAAGTGAGGACGAAGTCATTCCAACCACCTCTGAGGAATTAACAACTTGGGGTAATAATTTTTCAGGAATATCCAAAATTTCTAATAGTGTTCTATCCCATTCTCCGTTATGAATGTTGTAGATAAGCGTTCTACTTGCATTGGTGGCATCAGTAACATGTTTATTACCTGCAGTCAATTTCCAAATTAACCAGCTATCAACAGTTCCAAAAGCGAGTTCTCCTCTATGGGCTCGTTCCTTCAGTTTCAGCTGGGAGGATAAAATCCATTTGATCTTGGTGCCAGAAAAGTAGGCATCAACAATCAATCCAGTTTTGGAAGAAAAAAGCTCTTCTTTTCCCTCCGCAATTAATTCCTCACAAATTTTAGCGGTACGTCTGTCCTGCCAAACTATAGCATTATAGACAGGTTGACCTGTCTTTTTATCCCAAATTATGGTCGTTTCTCTTTGATTCGTTATGCCAATGGAATCAATTTCCTCCGAATTAATGGAGGCTTTTTTCATTACATTTTTGATAGCATTTAATTGGGTAATCCAAATTTCATTTGGGTCGTGCTCCACCCAGCCTTTTTTTGGAAAAATCTGAGTGAATTCTTGTTGGGTAACCGCAACTTGATTTCCTTTTATATCAAAAAGAATTGCCCTTGAACTGGTAGTTCCCGCATCCAAGGACAAAACATATTTTTTCATTGGTTAAAATTTGGTTTTCAACCTGTAAAATACAATAAAATTGAGACAACCATACCAACAAGTACAATAGATAATACCAAATCAGTTGTATTAAAAGATCCTCGATACTCTTGTTTCATCTTAGCAGTCATGGTACCGAAAGATAACCCTTCAATTCTAGCATAATCTGGTATGGCTGTCGCCAGACTTACAACGACACATAAAAACACTGAAAAGATAAACATGAATATCGCCATGTGGGCAAAGTTGATCGTAGCAAAGGCAAAGGCAATCCCTGAGACTTCAGCCCCAGTCAAGATTTCTTCTTGAAAATAAATTTCGGTACCTAACCTTAAAATGAGTAAAATCAATCCACTGATTAAAGTAGTAATGGCAGCATCTGAAGTAACTCTTTTCCATATAATTCCGAGCAAGAATACAGCCGTGACGGGAGGAGCGATATAAGATTGTACATTTTGAAGGTATTGATACATCACACCTCCACCAATTTTTTCCATGATGGGAATCCAAATTATCCCTAATACAACAATAATTGCGGTAGCAATTTTACCAATTCTAATCAATGACTCCTCGGACTTGTCTGGTCTAATTTTTTTGTAGATATCAATGGTAAATATTGTGGAACAGGAGTTAAAAACGGAGGCCAACGAACTCATCAAGGCTGCCATCAACCCCCCTGCTACAAGCCCCTTTAAACCAACTGGCAATAGGGTTTTAACCAACATCGGAAAAGCACGGTCTGCCTTAGTTACTTGAAAAACTTCAGGCTGTTGAAGGGTCAATGCGAATGCAATGATCCCAGGTACTAAAAATATTAATATGGGTAATAACTTTAGATAAGCTCCAAAAATAGCCCCCCTTCTCGCAATAGTTATATTGTTAGCTGCCAGTGTTCTTTGAACAATATATTGATCTGTACACCAGTACCAAATACCTACTATTGTTCCTCCAATAAGCAATCCTGTCCATGGAAATTGAGGGTCATTCATGGGGCGCCACATATTAAAATGGTCTGGACTCACTGCTGTTACCGTCTCGCGAAGTTGTCCCCAACCTCCAACTTCTTGTAAACCCAGTACCGTAATGATGATAGAGCCAAAAATCAATACTATTGTTTGTAAAGTTTCAGTATATATTACGGCTTTTAATCCACCTATGACGGTATAAATTCCTGTAAAAATTACAATTCCTATAGCACCATACCAAAAGGGGATTCCTAACAACTCAGATACGACTATACCTCCAGCATATATGGTAATGGAAACCTTCGTTAAAACATAAGCCATTAGGGAAAATACGGAAAGAAACCAACGTGAACGGCTGTCAAATCTTTTTTCTAAAAACTCAGGCATCGTAAAAGCGCCGCTTCTAATATAAAATGGTAAAAACAACCAACCTAAAAGCAATACAATCCATGCGTGGAGTTCATAATGTGCCATTGGAGTTCCTGACTCAAAACCAGTACCTGCCAAACCTACAACGTGTTCTGAACCAATATTTGATGCAAAAATTGATGCACCAATGACAAACCACCCCACATTTCGTCCTGCTAGAAAATAATCTTCTGTATTTTTATTTTTTTGAAAAAACACCCAAAAGGCAACACCTATTAGTGCTAAAAAATAAATTCCTAAAACTACCCAGTCCAATTGTTGGAGTACTGATGTCATAATTATTTTGATGTTAAGTTGCTTTAAATTTTCTATTTACAATAATAAGATAAATCTTAATGTAAATATTTTTATTTACTAAAATGTAGTGGAAATAATGCTGTGATGGATTATTTTTTTATATTTAGAAAACGTCATTTAAGCCGTGAAAATGTTAAATTTCGTGCTAGTGTAAAACCAATAGCCATGGCTTCAATATTTTTTTTATACCCCCAATTTAATGTTAAACCACTTGTCAACATTCTTAAATATGGATTTAAACTATTTATTAAATGAATAAAAAAAGTTTACTCAGAATTTTTCTAGTTTTACTAACAACCACATCAATTGTAATGGCCCAAACCGAAACACAGCCCTATGAAGTTGTTAAAAATATAGCCGATTGTGAAATAAGGCATTACCCTCCCATAATGATGGCAAAGTATCAGTCAAAAAATCCAGGTGGTGGTTTTGGAAAGCTTTTTAATTATATCTCAGGGGGAAATAGCACTAACACCAAAATTGCAATGACAACTCCAGTACATATTAAAAAAAGTCAAAGTGAAAATTCTATGGCATTCGTTTTACCCAAAAAATTCAATATTAACAATGCACCGCAACCAAATGATCTCAATTTAGAGGTATTTGAAGGAGAAAGCGGATATTTCGCTGCTATTCAATACTCGGGCTTCACAAATGAATCTAAAGAAAGAAGCTACACATTACAATTACAAAAAATGCTAAAGGATGCTGAAATTAATGTTTCAGGAGAGCCAGTGATTTTGGTTTACGATGGTCCCTATAATTTTATCAACAGAAGAAATGAAGTTTTAATTCCTATTTTTTATAATTCTCCTCTAAATAATGAATGATTGTAAAATTACAAATGTTGAGGCAAGAGATATCCGTTTCCCAACCAGTGATAATTTAGACGGTTCGGATGCGATGAACCCTGATCCAGATTACTCGGCGGCCTATGTTATTATAAAGACAAATCATCCAGACAATATTGAGGGTCATGGACTTACCTTTACGATAGGTAGGGGTAATGAAATTTGTGTAAAGGCAATCGAATCACTTGCTTATTTGTTGGTAGGAAAGAAAATGAGTGACTTTACTCAAAATATGGGGGAATTTTGGAAAACCATTACCAGTGACAGTCAACTAAGATGGCTCGGGCCAGAAAAGGGGGTAATACATTTGGCAACAGGTGCGGTGGTCAATGCAGTATGGGATTTATATGCCAAATTGGAACGTAAACCATTATGGCGACTAATCGCTGAAATGAGTCCCGAGGAATTAGTCAAATGTATTGACTTTACATACATTACGGATGCTATTTCTGAAAGCGAAGCTTTATCACTTCTTAAAGAAAAGGAAAAAGGAAAAAAAGATCGCCTAACCCATTTACTTAAAAACGGATATCCTGCTTACACAACCTCCGCGGGCTGGTTGGGGTATTCCGATGAAAAGATTAGAAGGCTTTGCAGGGAAGCCAAGGAAGATGGTTTCACCCATATCAAAATGAAAGTTGGCGCAGACCTTGAAGACGATCTCAGAAGAAGCAAAGTCATTCGCGAGGAGATCGGCTATGACATCAAGTTGATGATGGATGCAAATCAAAAATGGGATGTGAATGAAGCCATTGAAAACATGAAACATTTGGCTAAATTTAAACCATGGTGGATCGAAGAACCTACATCTCCAGATGACGTATTGGGACATCAGAAAATTGCTAAAGCAGTAAAACCTATTCATGTTGCCACTGGGGAGCACTGCCAAAATCGAGTTGTTTTTAAGCAACTAATGCAAGCTAATGCTATTGGCATATGCCAAATTGATAGTTGTCGTGTCGGGGGGGTTAATGAAATCCTAGCTATTTTATTGATGGCCGCAAAATTCAATATCCCTGTTTGCCCCCATGCGGGGGGCGTAGGGCTTTGTGAACATGTACAACATCTATCAATGATTGACTACCTCTGCATAAGCGGGTCAATGGATGACCGTATAATCGAATATGTTGACCATTTACATGAACACTTTATTGACCCGGTTATAATTAAAAATGGAAATTACATGCCCCCTCTCCTACCAGGTTACAGCATTGAAATGAAGAAAGACTCTATTGATGTGTTCGATTTTGAGACTGGGCCGGTATGGCTCAAAAGAAAGTCTGAGTCGTTAAATTAAGATGATGAAAAGGATCCTATTGTATTTTTTTTTACCACAATTTCTTGTTTGTCAGAATCAATGGATGTTGAAGTCAATTTCTGAAGAGCCAATATTTGAAATAAAACAACTTTTCTTTGGAGAAAGATTTCCGAATGTAGTAGTTGCAGTTGATGGATCAATTATTGCTAGCTATGGTCAAACAAAATTTATGATAAGGAGAAGTGAAGATGGAGGCAAAACATGGGGTCCTGTAATTAAAGTTGCCGATGGAATTCATGGAGGCGGTTTAACGGTTGACGAACAAAAAGGAGATATTATTGCATTTATTGAAGCCGAACACCCTCCTTCAAAGCTAAAAACTTTTAGAAGTAAAGACAATGCAAAATCATGGGAATCATTTGCAATTAAAATCAAACCCGATAAAAACGGAATAATTCCTTCAATGCATATGAACGAACATGGAATTACACTAAAAAAAGGAAAGTATAAGGGAAGATTGATCAGAGCATCTCGAAATTATAATGTCGAGAATAGTTCTCAAAGAAAATTGATGTATTCTAATGCAAAAGAAAAAATGTGGAAAGAACAATACACCAATGCTATTTTCAGTGATGATGGAGGTTATACTTGGTCAACAAGTGAACCTTTCCCCGCAAATGGGACAGGGGAAGCTGCCATTATTGAATTAAATGACGGTTCACTATACTACAATTCTAGAAGACATTTTTACAATGATGGGAATAATCATAAAATGAGACTAGTTGCTTCAAGCAATGATGGAGGAGAAAAATGGGATAACATGTATATTAGTGATGTATTGCCAGATGGCCAAAAAAACTCAGATTACGGTTTGATGGGTGGCTTAGACCGTTTACCCTCAAAAAAAAAGGATATTTTAATTTTTAATAATATTGATTCTGAAAGTAGTCGAAAAAACGGAAATGTTTGGATGAGTTTCGATGGTGGGAAAACATGGCCATTAAAAAAATCGATAGATCAAGGGGAATTTAAATACTCATCTCTTGCAGTAGGTAGAGAAAACACTCCAAGTGAGGGATTTATTTACTTACTTTATAAATTTGGTGATTTTGAAAATAATTATGCTGGGGCTAAAATTGCAAAATTTAATATGTCATGGTTTCTTCATGGAAAAGATATTGGTCAATACATAAATAATTGAAATGAAATTCGATTTAAATAATAAAAATGCTTTAGTGACTGGTGGTAGCAGTGGAATAGGCAAAGCCATTGCAGAAACACTCAATAGTCAGGGTGCGACAGTATATGTAATCGATTTAAACGAAAATGAATCCAATACTGCACTGGGAATTTCAACAATCACAACTGACATAACTAACTTAGACACGCTAAAAGAAGCGCTAAAAGAAGTCCCTGATCAGATTGATCTATTAATCAATAATGCAGGAATAGGGTTTGTTGGAAACGTTGAACAAACGGAAGAAGAAGATTTTGATCGGCTTTACCAAGTAAATGTGAAGGGCGTTTTTAACTGTATCAAAGCTGTTTTACCCAGAATGAAGGTCAAAGGAGGTGCCATCATTAATATGGCATCTATTGTATCTCACGTGGCAGTCAATAATAGGTTTGCTTACACCATGACAAAAGGAGCAGTTCACGCAATGACTTTTGCCATCGCAAAAGACTATATTCATGAAGGTATTCGATGTAATAGTGTCTCGCCAGCAAGGGTACATACCCCATTTGTGGATGATTATCTAAAGAAAAATTACCCAGGCAATGAACAGGAGATGTTTGAAAATCTTTCAGAAACGCAACCTATTGGAAGGATGGGAAAACCAGAAGAAGTTGCCAACTTAGTTCTATATTTATGCAGTGATGAGGCATCTTTTATCACAGGATCAGACTTCCCTATAGACGGCGGTTTTGTAAAACTAAATGGAAATTAAACCAATAAAACCCTATGAAATTAATTAGATTCGGTAACCCCGAAGAAGAAAAAACCGGAGTGATATTACCCAATGGCAATAGACTTGACGTTTCAGCTTTTGGAGAAGATTTTGATGAACAATTTTTTGGATCAAAAGGACCAAAAAGGCTTTCTGAATGGCTACTAAAAAATGAGTCAAACTGCCCTGAGATAAGCAATGAAATCCGCTTGGGATCTCCTATTGCCAGACCTTCCAAGATCGTTTGCGTAGGGTTAAATTATGCGAAACATGCCAAAGAAAGTGGGATGGAAGTCCCTAGTGAACCAGTACTTTTTTTTAAGGCAAGTTCTGCCATAGTTGGGCCTTACGATGATGTGATACTCCCTAGGAACAGCAAGAAATCAGATTGGGAGGTGGAATTGGCAGTTATCATTGGTGCAAAAGCCTCCTATGTTTCAGAGGGTGATGCCATGAAACACGTAGCTGGATATGTGCTACATAATGACATTAGTGAACGAGAATACCAATTAGAAAGATTAGGACAATGGGTAAAAGGGAAGAGTTGTGATACCTTTGCTCCGCTGGGTCCATATATGGCTACCACCGATGAAATTGAAAATCCTCATAATCTAAGGCTATGGTTAAAGCTGAACGGAGAAACCATGCAGGACAGTAATACTTCCGATTTGATTTTCGGAATTCCAAAACTGGTAAGTTATATCAGTGAGTATATGACCTTACTTCCTGGAGACGTCATCTCTACGGGAACACCCTTTGGTGTTGGTCTTGGACTTGATCCTCAAAAATATCTTAAGGCAGGAGACATCATGGAGTTGGGGATCGATGGACTCGGTGTTTCAAAGCAAGCTGTAAAAGCTTAGTATAATTAAAACCAAATGTTATGAAAACAAAACTATTTACAAACGGGTTAGTGCTACTATTGGTGTTATTTAGTTTTTCCTGTAAAAACAACAGTCAAAAAAAGGCTGAGCAAGAAGACGAAGCAGTAGACTATTTAAAAGAATCCAAGGAGGATTTTGACCAACGCATGAATTGGTGGCGCGAAGCATGTTTTGGAATGTTTATTCATTGGGGAGTTTATGCAGTCCCTGCAGGGGTTCACAATGGGGAAAAAATAAATGGAATAGGTGAATGGATCCAAAAGCATGGTGCAATTCCTATCGAGGAATATGAAAAATATGCAAAACAGTTTAATCCAACCGAATACAATCCTTCAGACTGGGCTAAGTTGATGAAAAAAGCGGGTATGAAATACTTGGTCATTACCTCCAAACATCATGATGGTTTTTCACTCTGGGATTCCAAAATTTCGAATTATGATGCGGTGGATTTTGCTCCAATTGGAAAGGATCTCCTCAAAGGGCTTGCCGAAGCCTGCAAAAAAGAAGGTATAAAATTTGGTTTATACCACTCGATAATGGATTGGCATCATCCTAATGCGCAAGCAAATAGTGCACCTAAATATGATTTTAGGGGGGTAAAAAACGAAAAATTCCCGGAGTATTATGAAAATTATCTCAAGCCCCAATTAAAGGAACTAGTAGATAACTATGATCCACAAATCCTCTGGTTTGATGGGGAATGGATTACTGATTACACCCACGAAATGGGGCTAGATTTATATCAATATGTGCGGAGCTTGAAGCCGAGTATTATTATCAATAATCGTGTGGATAAGGGACGAAATGGAATGGCAGGGATGAACCGTGATGATAAGTTTTATGCTGGAGATTTTGGAACTCCTGAACAAGAAATTTTAGCTGAGGCCTCTACACTGGATTGGGAATCTTGTATGACCATGAACAAAACCTGGGGATTTAAGTCCTATGATGAGGATTGGAAATCATCAGAGACACTTGTTCATAATTTGGTTGATATCACTGCAAAAGGCGGAAATTACCTACTTAATGTTGGTCCAACTGCTGCAGGTTTAATTCCTGATCCTAGTATCACGCGTCTTGAAAAAATGGGAGAATGGTTGACCGTAAATGGCGAGGCGATTTATGCTACACAAAAATTAGAAAAAAACTATATGCAAGGAGAGAATATTCGTTTTACTAAAAAGAAAAATGAAGACAATTATTACGCTATCGTTCTTGAAAAACCAAAAAATGAATTGATCTTAAAAAACCTTCAACCTGAGAAAAATAGTTCTATACAGTTGTTGGGGCACGATCAACCCCTAAAATGGCGATACGACGAAAATACTGGTTTAAAAATCGAAATCCCCAAAACGTTTCCAGGAGAAATAGCATGGACTTTTAAAATTGTGGGAAAAGAAATATAACCTAAAAATTGATTAGTGAGAATTGATTCCCATCAACATTTTTGGAAATTTGATCCAGTTCGCGATGCATGGATAGACGAGTCTATGCTGAATATTAAAAGGGATTTCTTACCGAAAGATTTGCAGTCCATTTTAGAAAAAAATAAAATCGATGGTTGTGTTGCTATTCAGGCCGATCAGTCGACAGAGGAGACCAGGTTTCTCTTGGATCATTCGGCGAAGAATAGATTTATAAAAGGGGTTGTCGGATGGGTCGACTTGTGTGACCAAAAGGTCGGTGACACTCTGAATGACTATGCCAAAAATCCTTTATTCAAGGGGGTCAGGCATATCGTCCAAGCTGAGGGCAAGGGTTTTATGCTTCGGGATGACTTTCAAAGGGGGATCGCTCAATTGAAGGATTTTGATTTGACGTATGATATATTAATCTATCCCAACCAGTTAGAGGAAGCAATTACTTTGGTGAATAAAAATCCTGATCAAGCTTTTGTATTGGATCACATGGCGAAACCTTATATCAAGGACAAAAAAATAATAGACTGGTCTAAGGCTATTTTGGCGCTTGGTAGTTTTAAGAATGTATATTGTAAATTGTCGGGGTTCGTCACAGAAGGAAATTGGAAAAGTTGGGAAAAATCAGATTTTCAAGACTATTTAGAAATAGTTTTAAAAGCGTTTGGAGTAGACCGATTAATGTTCGGGTCTGATTGGCCCGTTTGTTTATTAGCAGCGGAATACAGTCAGGTTCTAGAAATCATTGAAGACTTTCTAATACCGCTATCGGATGCAGATAAAAATAAAATAATGGGAGGTAATGCCTACAAGTTTTATAAACTCTAAGTACCTATGGATTTAAATTTAAGAGATAAAGTTATTTTAGTTACGGGAGGATCGAAAGGTATCGGTCATGCGATCAGCCATGTTCTAGCTGATGAGGGAGCTATTCCCTTTATTGTTAGTAGGAATGAAGAAAGCATTTTATCCACAGTAAAAGAAATAGAAGAAAAGGGGGGGAAATGTTCCTACGCTATTGCGGAATTAACCGATCCAGACCAAGGAAAAACTGCTGTAGAAAAAGCAATTGCTGAATTTGGCACCCTTCACGGATTGGTAAATAATGCTGGGGTAAATGATGGTGTTGGATTAGAAAATGGCGATGCAGACGATTTTGTTCACTCACTCAAAAAAAATGTTGTTCATTATTACATAATGGCACAAGCGTGTTTGCCTTATTTAAAGAAAAATAAAGGGGCAATTATTAATATCGGCTCAAAAGTCTCAATAACTGGTCAAGGAGGAACTTCGGCTTATGCAGCAGCCTGCGGAGGCAGAAATGCCTTAACTAGGGAGTGGGCTGTGGAGCTACTACCCTACTCAGTCAGGGTAAACGGCGTAATTGTAGCTGAAAGCTACACCCCACTTTATGAAAAATGGATTAATTCTTTTCCCAATCCACAGGTAAAGCTAAAAGAAATTGAAAGTAAAATCCCATTGGAAAGCAGAATGACTACTCCCGAGGAAATTGCCAATACCGTTGTTTTTTTACTTTCTGATAAATCCAGCCACACAACTGGAGAGCTATTATTTGTTGATGGTGGTTATACCCATTTAGACAGAGCTTTAACTCCTTAAGATTATGAAAAAAACAATTGTTTCAAAGTCAATATTATTACCTTTTATATTAATCACCTCTTTGTTTGCCCTTTGGGGATTCGCCAATGCGGTTACGGATCCTATGGTGCAAGCCTTTAAAAAAGTTTTGGAATTATCAAATTCACAAGCTGCTTGGGTACAAATGGCTTTTTACGGAGGATACTTTTGCATGGCACTACCAGCAGCCTTATTTGTTAGAAAGTATTCCTACAAGGTTGGGGTATTAATCGGGCTGGTACTCTATGCTTTGGGTGCTTTACTTTTTTATCCCGCCGCAATCACAGAGCAATTTTGGTTTTTTTGCTTAGGGCTTTACATCTTGACTTTTGGATTGGCTTTTCTGGAAACCACTGCCAATCCCTACATACTGGCGATGGGAGATAAATCTACTGCAACACAAAGATTAAATCTCGCCCAAGCCTTCAATCCACTTGGACTTATATTAGGGTTATTAGTTGCCCAACAGTTCGTATTAAAAAACCTACAATCTGATAATATCGAAGATTTTACCACCCTGGATACTGCCAAAAAAGTAATGATTAGAACGGCAGACCTGATGGTTATTCGTGATCCATATGTGATATTAGGACTGATCGTCATCGCAGTATTTGTCTTAATCGCTGTAGCAAAAATGCCTCAAGCTAAGGACGATGATGAGATGGCTCCACTGAGTGAAACATTTAGCCGCTTGTTCCAAAACAGTAATTACAGAAATGGTGTACTTGCTCAGGTGTTTTATGTCGGTGCGCAAATTATGTGTTGGACGTATATTTATCAGTATGCTGAGGCAATTGGTGTTTCGAGTGAAGAGGCGGCCAATTATCAATTTATAAGTTTTATTTTATTTTTGGTGGGGCGTGCCATTGGAACTTATCTTTTAAGATTTGTCAATTCAGGAAAGCTACTTTTACAATTTGCCGTTTTAGCTGGAGTTTTTAGTTTTGCTACCGTGTTTATTACAGGGGTTTTTGGGCTTTATACTTTAGTGGGAATCTCATTCTTCATGTCCCTAATGTTTCCAACCATTTATGGAATCGCGCTGGAAGATTTGGACGAAAAGGAATCTAAAATCGGTGCTGCTGGTTTGGTAATGGCAATTGTGGGAGGTGCCTTAATGCCGAAATTACAGGGGATGATCATTGATATGGGAGGAAGTGATGTTGATGATTTACAAATCCTAGGGGTCGCTGAAGTGAATTTTTCATTTGTTCTCCCGCTTCTTTGTTTTTTATTCATCGCCTACTACGGTCGAGTTATTTCAAAACAAGTCTAAAATGAAAAGATACTGTCTCGCACTAGACTTGAAAAATGATCCATTACTGATCAGTAAATATATTGACCACCACAAAAAGGTTTGGCCAGAGATAAAATCAAGTATAAAAGACAGCGGGATTATAGCTATGGAAATTTATCAAGTGGCTGATCGTCTGTTTATGATTATGGAAACGATGGATGACTTCAGTTTTGAAAAGAAACATAAAATGGATAGCCAAAATCCATTCGTTATGAAATGGGAAGAACTAATGTCTCAATTTCAAAAATCAATTTCAGCTGCGCAACCTGGAGAAAAATGGATTTTAATGGATAAAATATTTAAACTTTAAGAATGTATTTAAACATGTTTAAAATCAGACATACATTATTATTTGTTGGATTATTCCTACACACGGGGTGCAGTAACTCCACCCATGAGAAAGAGAGTCCATTGCCTAATATTTTATTTTTGTTCGCAGATGACTACACCTATGATGCCATCCATGCATTAGGAAATGAGGTAATCAATACCCCTAATTTAGATCGACTGGTTAAACAAGGAACAAGTTTTACTAACGCCTTTAATATGGGTGGATGGAGTGGTGCTGTCTGTGTCGCTTCAAGATCGATGATTATCACTGGAAAAACGATATGGAATGCTAAGGCTATCAATGACGGTTGGGGAGAAAATGAACATCTTGAATTGGCAGAGCGAAGTTGGGGAAAATTGATGGAAAGGCAAGGTTATAACACCTACATGAGTGGTAAATGGCATGTTAATATTAATCCCACTGAGGTTTTCCAAACGGTTAGGAATGTAAAACCAGGTATGCCGAGTGATTTTTTTAGCCACGAGGATAAAAAAGGATATGGAAGGCCTGTGGATGAAAAAGATCTATCCTGGGTGGCTTACGATACCCTCAATGGAGGATTTTGGGAAGGTGGAAAGCATTGGAGTGAACTACTGAAAGATGATGCATTGGATTTTATCAATGATGCCAGCACCACGGATGATCCTTTTTTTATGTACCTGGCTTTTAACGCACCCCATGATCCTAGGCAATCACCTAAATCATTTTTGGATCAATACCCGATTGAAAATATACCGTTACCCGAAAGCTGGTTACCTGAATACCCCAATAAAGAAGCTATTGGAAATCCAAAAACGCTCAGAGATGAGGCTTTAGCCCCATTTCCAAGAACACCTTATGCAATCAAATCGCATATAAGGGAGTACTATGCTATTATCTCCCATCTAGATCAACAAATAGGTGAAATTCTAGCGGCATTAAAAAAATCAGGTAAAGACAAAAACACCTATATATTTTTTACTGGGGATCACGGCTTATCTGTCGGACGGCATGGGTTATTGGGTAAGCAAAATATGTTTGACCACAGCGTTAGGGTTCCGCTGCTAGTCACTGGACCTGATATCCCTAAAAATAAAAAAATTGAGCAGGAAATCTACCTTCAAGATATAATGGCTACCAGTCTGGAGTTGGCAAATGTCCCACCTTCAGATGAATTGGAATTTCACAGCCTATTGGAGTTAGCAAAGGGGGAAAGCCAAGAGAAAATATACAAAAATGGTATTTATGGTGCCTATATCGATTTTCAAAGAATGATAAGGAAAGATGGATTTAAACTTATCGTCTATCCAAAAATAAATAAAACACTTCTGTTCGATTTAACCAATGATCCGTTGGAAATAAATGATTTATCCTCAGATCAACTTTACAATGATATTAAAGTAAATTTATTTAGTGATTTGCTATCGCTTCAGGAGGAATTTAAAGATACCCTTGATCTAACTTCTGTGATGCCTTAATCATTTTTTTTTAATCAATTTGAGATAATAAGCCAACAAAATAAGCTTTGATTTAAAATGGTTATATTTGTTTGATGTAAGTTTTCTTTAAAACTAATATAATAAACAAGATGCCCCTTAAGTTATTAAATTATCAT
>CENP01062492.1_pt1 | contig 22807 bp, 19 predicted proteins | sample 361281 | NCBI WGS metagenome assembly CENP01 (sample SAMEA2591122, study PRJEB7988) | marine metagenome | biome: marine biome (ENVO:00000447); feature: deep chlorophyll maximum layer (ENVO:xxxxxxxx); material: saline water (ENVO:00002010), including plankton (ENVO:xxxxxxxx) | depth 70 m | reverse complement strand
TTTTAACAATTTTTGACCAATCTTGGCCATAATCGGGGGGGGTATTTATCATAACATACCAATTTTCGAATCCCCTGGGAGCATCTGAAGGTATTTCTTTAGAGGATATATTGATATATATTGTTGGATCATTACATACTTTTTTATCTTCAAAAATTGATTTAAATTCATTCTTATAATCTGTAGAAAAGAAAATATTATGTAAATCTAACTCTTCAAAAGTTTTTTTAATTCCCCAATAAAAAATTACTGCAGAACTAGATCTTTCTTGATTCATTATACTTGAGGGTATTTTAACATTTTTTATTAATTTATTATAAGTATAAAAAATATCCATATTAGAAATCACAATGTCAGAATTATGTGTTTTCCCTTTTGACTTTACACCTTTAATTTTTTTCTTTGGATCTATAATTATTTCATCTATTGTAGTTTCAAAATCAAACTTTACTCCAACCTTTTTTGCTAATTCAAAAAGTGATTCTGCAATTGAAAACATACCCTTTTTTGCAACGTAAGTTCCATAATTTTTTTCAAGATGTTGAATGACAGACATTATTCCTGAAGTTTGATAAGGGTTTGAACCATTGTAAGTGGCATATCTATCGAGAAACTGAATTAAATGTTTAGAATCAAAAGAATCAGTATTAGCTTGATGAAGGGATTTTTGAATTTCAAATATCCTTAATTGAAAAAGTGATTTTAGGATTTTAGAAGAAAAATATGTTTTAGTTTTATGTAGAGATTTTTCTAAAAAAATTGATGCTATCAAATCATACTTTTTTTTTGCTCTTTCAAAATATTTTTTAATTTTTTTTTCTGACTCATCAAAAGTTTTTGATGCTTCGGTTGCGAATTTTTCACTATCGCTGTGTGCTATAAATTTTGTCCCATCATTCCAAAAATAAACACAAGAAACTTCTTTCTTTTTGTACTTGAAATAGTCATCTGGATTTTCACCTGCTAATTCAAAAAGTTCAATTATATAATTTGGCATTGTAAGTAAAGGCGGCCCTCCATCAAACCTAAATCGATCGATTTTAACTGAAGAAATTTTTCCCCCTGGATATGGATTTGCTTCAAAAACTTTAACACTATAACCTTTAACAGCTAAACGAATGCTAGAAGCTAAGCCTGCAATTCCTGATCCAATAACAATAACATTTTTCATTAGTTTAAAATTTTAGTTTCGTCGGATATTAAATAAAATCTAGCAAAAAGGTCCTCTTTATACCATTTCATTTGCCGTGTTTTTTTAACTATATCTGAATGAGCCCTACTTTTATATGCAAATTCATTTACAGATTCAAAGTTTTCCCAAATACTAACTGTAGCTTGTTGAATAAAAGGCCATTCTCCAATACCTTTATAAAAATGAACACCATTTGCTTTTTCTATTGCTTTACTTGCCGCAGGTATTGATTTCCAAAATGAAAATAGTCTATTGTAGTAGAGTGTCGCTCGAGTAATTACTACGGCTTTATAATTAGAATATTTATTCAAGTTCGACGTATTAGGAGGAAAAGGATTTTGTCCGCTCCATAAGCCATGACTTTTTATCGGTTTTAAAACTAAATCTCTTTGACTAGCTGCATTATTTTGATATTCAATAAATATGGGATTATTTTTAATGCAATTCTTATAAATAGAGTACTCATCCCAGACTCCAAGGAAAGCATAGGTGGAAAAATCTGGTTTTAAACTGAATCCCTGACCACCTCCTGTTCCTAGGAATTTAAAAAACTGCAATCCCTCTCGAACCTGCAATAATCTTGGGGCAATTCCCATTTGCTTGAATGCCCAAAATTTTTTTGATTCAAAAGAAAAAAAAGTTAGAGTAGTAATTTGACCCATCAAATTGAAATGAATATTTGTCAGAAAAAAATAAAATAGATTACAAATATAAAATAATTGTTAGCACAATTATTGTACAAACAATTATCTTTTATTACTTGAAAAATTAAACACTTTATTAAAAAAATTTAAAGTAATACTAAGTAGGTGTAGTAACATGCTACATTACGGAAAAGATAAATTCTTCAATTACTAGATTAGGTTATTTTTGAAGGGAATACAAAAAACGTTTCTAAAAAAAGGTTTTTCATGTTTATAGTCATGAACCAAATTAAGATAAACGTAATAAAATTATTTATAAAACATAATACAAATAAATTTTTTTGGAATATTCTTATTTTCAATATATTAGACGCTATCAAATGTAAAATTTGTCAATTAAAATTATTTTTTAATGTAATCTAATTATTATGAAAAAATTCAATCGCTTTGATAGTTTTATTTATCTACTGATTATAGCAAATATTTTAGCAATGATTCTGGAATCACACGATTATATTAATCTTCGTTTTGGTAAAATATTTTCTTATTTTGAATTAACTTCAATCTTAATTTTTACTGTAGAATACTTTTACAGAATCTATGCTAGCTATAAGGAAAATAAATTGAAAGGCGTAGTTTCTTATGTTTTTAGTTTTTTTGGTGTTGTAGACTTTATATCCATCCTTCCATTTTATATTAAACAATTTGTTTTAATCGATGGACGCTTCTTTAGAATTTTACGTTTGTTCCGCCTCTCAAGGATTTTTAAATTAGGAAGAGATAGTAAATCATTAAAACTTTTTATTAAAGCCCTTACAGCAGTAAAAAATGAGTTGAAATTTACATTATTTCTTTCATTGTTATGTATTCTTTTTTCAGCCTCCGCAATCTATTTTTTAGAAAATGAAGCGCAACCAGAGGTGTTTTCTAGTATCACTGCATCTTTATGGTGGGCTACGGTTTCACTTGCGACAGTTGGATACGGAGATGTAGTCCCCATAACTATATGGGGGAAATTTTTTGCGGGATTTATTTCATTAATAGGGATAGGTATTGTTGCCATCCCTACTGGAATTATAAGTGCATCATTTGTCGAAGAGATTCATCATTTTAGAAAAAATAGATAAATCCTGTATTAACCTCTTATAATTTAAAATGTTTAAACTCTACAAATCTTTAATAATATTGATTATTGTTCTTGGCAATGGTTACTCCCAAGAAAAGATTAATAATCTTGAAGGGAAAAAAGTATTAATCGTATATGGTGGATGGGAAGGTCATAAACCCAAAATATTTGCGAATAAAATAGCAAATTGGCTTAATGAAAAAAAAGCGGATGTAAAACTTTTTGAGGGTACTTCTATTTATTCAAACTCAATGATAATGAATGATTTAGATTTAATAATTCAACATATCACAATGGGTAAAATAAAAGAAGAAGAATCCAAAGGATTAAGAAAAGCGGTTGCCAGTGGTGTTGGCTTAGCAGGATGCCATGGAGGACTAGGAGACTCGTTTAGAAATGATTTTGAATATCAATACATGATTGGAGGTCAATTCGTAAATCATCCAGGGAACCAGGTAAAGTATGAAGTAAATATTTCGGATAAACCCGATCCAATTACTCAGGGAATATATGATTTCAAACTTATAACTGAACAATATTACATGCATATTGATCCAAAGATCAAAGTTCTTGCAACAACAAAATTTAATGGAGATCACGATGAGTGGATTGATGGTGTAGAAATGCCTGTAGTTTGGAAAAAACCTTACGGAAAAGGACGTGTTTTTTATTGTTCGTTGGGACATTCTAAAGATATTTTTGAAATTCCCGAAGTTTGGACTTTGATAACAAAAGGGGTTAGTTGGGCCGCTCAAAAAGATTGAGATATCATTTAAAGTAAATAGGTTTTTTCTCTTTGGTTTATGTAATATCTTTGTTAAGCTATGAAAAAATCTATTTCAATTTTAGGGTCGGGATTTTCTTCTCTTTCCGCAGCTTGTTATTTAGCTAAGATGGGTTACGAAGTAAACGTTTTTGAAAAAAATGCAGAGTTTGGTGGCAGGGCAAGACAGTTTAAAGAAAATGGTTTCACATTTGATATGGGACCAAGCTGGTATTGGATGCCAGATGTATTTGAAAAATTTTTTAATGACTTTGGTAAAAAAAGTACAGACTTCTATAATCTTAAAAAATTAAATCCTGCATATCATGTTTATTTTGGAGAAAATGATTTCATTGCAATTCCAGATGAATTAGAAAAAATATGTAAAGTTTTTGAGAAGGAAGAAAAAGGTAGTTCAGTAGAATTATTAAAGTTTATAAAAATGGCGAAAGATAATTACAAAATAGCTGTCAAAGATATGTTGTATAAAATGCCGGGGATTTCTCCACTTGAATTAATTACTTTAGACACCACCAAAAGAGTTGGTTATTTTTTTACTAACATAAAAAAACAAGTTCATAAAAGATTTAAAAATCCAAAATTAAGATCAATCCTAGAATTCCCTGTATTGTTTCTTGGTGCTGAATCATCAAATACTCCCGCGTTTTATAATTTCATGAATTATGCAGATTTTGGACTAGGAACTTGGCAACCTAATAATGGATTTTATGATGTTGTAAAAGCTATGATTAAAATCGGCGAATCTTTAGGAGTTAGGTATCATAATAACTCCAATGTTACTCAAATAATAACAAAAAAAAAATCTGCAGTAGGACTTATGATAAATGATAAAATAGTGAATAGTCAATATATTTTATCTGGAGCAGATTATAATCATACTGAAACATTATTACCTAAATCTCAAAGACAATATTCAAAAAAATATTGGTCAAGTAAAATCTTTGCTCCATCATCACTTTTATTTTATTTGGGTTTTGATAAAAAGCTCCAAAACTTAGCTCACCATAATTTATTTTTTGATACAGATTTCGATTTACACTCAAAAGAAATTTATAAAGATCCTAAGTGGCCTTCAAAACCATTATTTTATGCAAATTTCACTTCGATGACTAATAGTCACACCGCTCCTGAGGGATGTGAAAATGGTTTTATATTGGTTCCGATAGCACCTGGGCTTGAAGATACTGAAGACTTAAGGGAAAAGTATTATAACATTATTATTAATAGAATTGAAAGAATAACTAAGCAAAAGATTAAAAAAAATATTATTTATAAAAAGTCGTTTTGCGTTAATGACTTTATAAGCGAATACAATTCTTATAAGGGTAATGCATATGGTTTGGCAAATACTTTACTCCAAACCTCATTTTTGAGACCTAAATTAAAAAGTTCTAAAGTGAAAAATTTATTTTTTTCCGGGCAATTAAGCGTTCCTGGACCAGGGGTCCCTCCTAGTATTGTTTCTGGAAAATTAGTTGCAGAATTAATTGAAAAAACTAATCCTTAGGATTTAAAACCCACCAAATAAATTCAAATTCACTATCTCTTACAGCAATTACAGAGTCTAACATTTCTGTACTCTCAACTAAAGATTTTTTATAAAGTTGTAGTTGATCTTTAATACTATACTCCCATAAATCAAGTCTCTTGTAAAGGTTGTATTTTATAAATTTATCATTTTGAATATATTTTCTGTTTTCTATCCAAAATTCATTATAATCAACATCCACCCATGGCAAATCATAAACCCATTTATTAGCAATTCGATCTACAAATTGTCTTACATATCGCTCTTCAGATACTCCAGTATTCTCAATTAGATATCTCAGTTCAGTTCCGTCATAAATTTCAGTCATCTTTAAACCTACTTCTTTTGGCATTAGTCGAAATGTACCATCCAATTTTATGGCATCAAAATTTACTCGTGGAGGATTAAATGGATCTCTATTTACATACATACCCATTGGTGCAAAATAAAATTTTCCGCCTTCCTCTTCTTCATCTTCTTGATAATCAAGGAAAACACTATCATTATCTACCTCCCATTTGTCATATTGTTTTTGATACAATTCTGTTACCCAATTTACTTGCTCAATGTAAACATCTGTATAAGCTATCATTTTATCAATCTCTTCTCTTAAGTTTTGAAGATTTTCTATCCCATCCTCTCGATTATCAGAATCCCCACCCTGCTGCTCAATTCCAAAGGATACAGTTACACCAAAAACCAAAATGATAAACTCGACAATTGACTTTTTTAATCGGTCCCAAAAATCTCTGATATCAAAACGATCACCAAGAGTAATTAATCTCAAAAACCAATTAAGCTTTTCTTTTTTGACTCCAGCAGATTTATCTGCATTGGCATATTCTTCTCTTGAAATAAATCCATCTTTATTCGAATCTATTTTATCAAAATCATCTTTTTTAGCCATTGTTCAAATTTGTAAAAAATGAGATATTTTTTAGTAAAAGTAAAAAAATGAAATAAAACAGTTTATAAAAACTTAGTATTTCAGTGTTTTAACTCTTTTCTGTAAAAGGGATTGATGGGTCAAAAATTTCACAAATTAATTTAATTAATTCTTTTTCAAAATAAGAAAAAACTCCCCCTTCTATTTTTAAAATTTTTCTTTTTTGTTTATTCTCTCTTTGTGAAACTGCTAAAAAATTATTTTTAAAAGTCTTTAATGGAATTACTCCAGCAATAATGTTTTCATAATGAAATTCTTTTCTTAATAAATATGCATACAGCATAACCTGAAATAAAGGATTTTTTTTGTGATAAATTCTTAGCTCTTCCCAATTACTGAAAGTTAAGTCTGATTCACTGACACTTCCTGTTTTATAATCAACAAATCTTAAAGTATTATTGTAAATATCAATTCTATCAACAGCTCCTTTAAACATAATTTTTTTGTTCAATTCTTTTATGAAAATATCCTTTGAAAAATCGTATTCTAAGGCTAATATTTTAATTTGATCTCCATTTATAACCTTATGTTTTTCAGCAATTAAAAATCGCTTTAAAACTTCTTTCATAATTCGAAATATCAATGCATTTTTCCCAGTTTTAAACATTTCTTTTTTGTTAGTCTTATTAAGTGATTTCTCCAATGTTTTTGAAAGATTTTTAAGCATATTGTCATATGAATTTGATATCATAATATTAGAAATGTATGGCTGGTATAAAATTTGAAGAACTTCATGCATTAGAGTCCCTTTTTCTAATGCGCTAAGTTGATTATTGATTTGAACTTCAGGACGTACTTTAAGCATCCTTTGTTCATAAAATTTATAAGGACTTCTTATGTATTGTGTAAGAGATGAAGGAGATAAACCCTCGAGACTAATGCGGTCAAGATGATCTAAAATAGATTGAGATTTTTGAATTTTTTTCAGCTCAATATTCAGCTTTGGCATTTCTAACTCTATGTTTCTAATCTTTAAGTCATGTAAAGGTTGTCTAAAGTATTCTAGTTGCATTAAAAATCGACTTCTTTCAGCTGAAAAAAGGCCATCTGAAGTTGAATTATAAATTAGAAAAATATTTTTTGCCCTCTGTAATAGCCTAAAAAAGTGGTAGGCATATAAATGATCTTTTTCGATAAAGGTTTTCATGTCAAACTTTTTTCGGATATCGAATGGAATTATTGAAAAAGGAGTCTTCCCAGATGGTAAAATTCCTTCATTCATATTTGTTATTATTACATTATCAAAGTCTAAAAGTCTAGTTTCTAATAATCCCATTACCTGAATTGAACTCGATTGATCACCTGTAAAATTGAAATTTTCTTGCTGGACTAAAGATTCGAAAACAATTTTTATATCAGTCAGAGAATTTATAAAATTAGATTGCTTCAAACGATTTAAAATAAAATGAAAAATTTTAGCAAAACGAATGCATGAATCTAATTGAAGTAGTTGCCTTTCTTCATTTTCGTATTGCTTTTTTAAACTTTTAGTAATTTTAACAAGCTTCTCCATAAGTTCTTTAGGTCCTTTATATGGAGAGAATAATAAAGTCATTATTGAACCTTTAGAACTCAATTCTTCAAAAGTGATATAATTTCTATTAAATTTCTCTAACCAATATTCAATTCTAGGAATAGATGATTTTAAAATTATTCTCCCAGGACCTGATTTAATAAACTCATTAACTTTTTTAATGGGAAATCCATATTTTCCATGACTATATTGCAACTCAAAAAATATTTTGAAAAAGCTATATAAAATAGTCTCTCTGAGGGGATATCCCATAGTAATGTTCCAAGACAAATCGTTTTCAGGTAAAACAGATAATAATGGCTGTAAAAGAGTTTCGTCTCCTAACACAATTGCTGTTGAGCTTTTTGGATTTTCCCTCTGGAGATCAGCTGCAATTTGAACCGCAATTTTGGATTGAATACTATTTTTACCAGCACTAATAATTTCAATTTTTTTAGCCTTTGAAAAAAACTCTTGAAACTCGGGTTTACCATCTTTTCTCAAGAAATTCCATTCCCTAAAATATTGCCGAATAAAATATCCTGCACTGTGATATTCATCTTGAAAAAAAGTTTTATCAATATCCCAAATTATATTTGCTTTTCCTTCAGAAATTAACTCTTTAATAATAGTTTCTTCTGCTTTGGTTAAAGCATTGAAACCAATAAAAAAGTGATGTGGAATTTCTTGTGCTGAGTAAAATGCGAGATTTTCAAGTGCTTCTCTAGATTGTAAACCAGAATAGCCCTTTTGTTTTTTCATCAATGCCGCATAGAGTGCATTATAATACTCGGCCAACTTTTCTTCTCTTTTAATATGATTTTTATTTTCCTCTCCTTTATCAGGTACCCCCCAAAATTCAATTGATTCAATAGCCCTGATAAAGCTAAAAAGCTCCTCTGTGTTTATGAGCTGGTTATCTATTTCATTAAACTCTCGGAGTAGTAATGGTGCCCAGCTAAAAAACTGATTAAAAGATTCTAATTTTTCTTTTGGGGTTAGCTTTTTATATACGTCATAAAAAGAAATTAGTAAATCTATTTTTTGAATTGAAGATATTCCAGAGAGCTCAGCTATAAATTCAGAAATGCTGATTATTTCTGGAGATAAAAATGGCCGATCAATAAATTTTTTTAAAGATGTCTTTAAAAAATTAATAGATCTTATATTAGGAACAATAATCTTTATCTCATCCATTTCAAAATGGGAGGAAAGAATTTTTTTAGCTACATCATCTAAAAAAGTTTGCATATCTAAATTTTAAAAATCAATCAATTTTAATAACTTCAATTTCTAGATTAATATAAACTAGATAAATATCGACATCATCGTATCCCATATCATTTAAAACCAACTCATATTTTTTGATTTGCCCAATATCATCTTTTTTTGGATTACCAGTTTTATAGTCCAACACACTTGTTTTACCATTATTTGAAAAATTTATTCGGTCAGGTCTTAAAGTAGGACCATTTGGAATCAAAAGGTCCTTTTCACACATAACAAGCTCACCTCCATTAAAAAATCTCTTAAGTATAGGATGTTTAACAATTTCCCAAATTTTTTCCTCTACTGAATCTTTATAACTTTCTAAGAGGGTTTCTTCTTTTACAGCATTTTGAATTACTTCTGGTATCAAATCTCTAGTAGTAACTTTTGCTAGAATGTTATGAATTAAAACTCCCCAATCCCTTGCATCACGAATTCTATCTTTACTGTAAAAATCTAAAATAACTCGACTCTCCCAAGATGAGATCAGTGGTAAATTTAGATCCCATTTTTTTGATTTATTATCAATATTATTTGATTTAATTTGTTTTTTTAGAGGTAGAACTCCTCGTTCGTATGGATTTAAATTATCTAATGTTTTCCCTTGAAGCTCAATATAATTTTTAAACCAGTGCGCATAAGTTTTATCTCCAGTATTTACCTCTTGAGTAATTATAAACAATGCCTCAACAGACCTTGTTAGAGCAACATAAAGTACATTGAAAGCATCTAACTGCTGATTCAAACGGTAATTGTTATAGAGTTTTATACCTTCAAAACCATAGTGTCTTAATTCCTTTGAGAAATTAAACCAACCCCATTTAATATTTTCTAATTTTCCCTCACGAAATGGATACCAAATTTTTTCAGTTATAGCAGGATACATTGGAGTATCCATAAAAGGTAAAATAACTATTGGAAACTCAAGTCCTTTTGCTTGATGAATCGTCATCAATTTTATAGCTTCGAGTCTGTCAGACATAGCAATCCTTGACTGCTCTGAATTATGCTCCCAATAACCAAGGTATGAGTTTACAGATGAGGAATTTGTCTTTGAAAACTCATAAACATCTTCTACAAAAAAATGAACATATGCATCGTTAGGATCAATTTTTGGGAAACATGAAAGAATGTAATTTACTGCATCAAAAAGAGAAAGTTTTTGTAAATATTCCATTTTAAAAGTAAAATCAAAATAAACTTCTAAGGCTTTTAAAAAAGATAAAGTTTTGAGTTGAAGATTCTTCAAAGCAAACTCATGATACTTTTCATCATCTTTTCCCCTTGTTTCCCATAAAAAATCTAAAATGAGTTTATGGTATTCCATTTTACTAGGATATTGACTCAATTTTAAAAATGCAATGATGAATTGCACTTGTTTTGACTGCGAAACCATTAAAGAATCGGAGGAAACAGAGTTATAATTTGCTTGAGCTAATGCTTTTCCTATTTCTTCTGCTTGTTCTTTTTTTCTCACTAAAATTGCAATATCACTCTTTAAATAACCATGAGATATTATTTTACTAACAAAAGTTAGAGTTTTTGATATATACAATGGCGTAGTAATATCTTTACCTCCATTAGGAATTGTTTCTACACATAGATAGCCTCCCTTCTTTTGAGCTTTTTGCTGACTTTCTTCTCCATAAATATTTTGATACTTTTCTATATTAAAATACTTTGAGATAAATAAGAAAAAATCATTATTAAATGACACAATTTCCTCACCTGATCTAAAATTTTTATTTAAAGAAAAAATTTCTGCTTCAATATGAAATGGGTTTTTTGATTTATTAATTAAATCTATAAATTGTTCCATATTTCCACCCCTCCATCTGTATATTGCTTGCTTAGGATCACCGACTAAATGAAGTGATCCATTAGCTCCTGATAAATCTTGACTTTCTAATGCATTTGCCACAAGTGGTATTAGATTTTCCCATTGTAATTCAGAAGTATCTTGGAATTCATCTAGAAAAAAGTGTTGATACCGTCCTCCCAGGCGTTCATAAATAAATGGTACAGGTTGATGTTTAACTAAACGACTGATTTTTGAATTAAATTCACCTAATAGTCGAATTTCTTTTTCTTTCTGCAGGACATCTAGTTGCTTTTCCATTTTTTGAAGTAACATTCTTGGAGTCCATGATTTAAGTGTTTGCTCAATTACTAAATAAGCCCCAATATAATCTTTGATCTGATAAAAAAAATATCGAATTTGAGGAAGAACTTCTTCAATTAGACACTTCTTCTCCTTTGATAAAGTTTTATTATATAGAGATTTTTCTCCTAATAAAGCAGCTTCTAATTGATTGTCATAAAGATTAAAAAAATATTGATTACTAACATCCTGAAAGTGTTTGTGAAGTTGACTTCGTGTAAAATCTTTTGGTTCTAAGCCCTTCTTTGTTAAAAATGATAATGCATTCTCTGCATATTCTATAGCAGCTTTTTTTGTTTTTACTAATTCCATTTCTAATAAACTTTTATCAGATTGTAATGTTTTAAAGGTTTTATTTTTAATACTGTTGATAGGTCTACGATCATTTTCATTTAATAATAGTCTAACAAAATCATCTAAATCTTTCTTAACATCCCAATCTTTATCATTTAAAACTTTGTCAATACTAAAGTCCAATAATAATCTAGAAAGTATTTTATCTTCTCCTACCCCATCAATTATCGAGTTAACGGTTTCATCGAGTAAATCTGAGGGATCTATTACAATTTCAAATCGATGAGGAAGTTGAAATTCTTTGGCAAAAGCTCGAACCAGCCTGTGGTTAAACTTGTCCAAAGTAATTACATCAAAACTAGCATATTCTAGAAGTATCATTCTTAGCATCTGATAAGATCTCAACGAAAGTTCTTTTTCGGAAATATTTAAGATATCACATAAATTGGTAGTAATATGTGTTTCCTCTGAGGGCAGTTTTGAAAGAGAAAGTAAAGTTTTGAGAATTCTAGATTTCATCTCACTTACAGCTTTATTAGTAAAAGTTAGAGCTAATAAACTCCGAAGTGATCTAGATGATACGTCTTTTAATAGGATCTTTAAGTACTCCAAAACCAAACTGTGGGTTTTCCCTGCCCCTGCTGATGCATTGATTATATGGAAACTATTTTTATTCAAAAATATTTAAAAAAACACTACTAAATGTAATGCTTTTAAGAACTTTGTCTTTTAATAAAAAAAGAAATTTTATTTTTGTAAAAACTTAAACTATAATTATGGCTTTTGAATTACCCACTCTATCCTATGCCTATGATGCATTAGAACCAAATATAGATGCTCTTACCATGGAGATTCACCATGGCAAGCATCACAATGGATATACCACAAATCTCAATAACGCTATTTCAAATACTCCACTGGCAAACCAAACTATTGAGGAAATCCTTAAAGGGCTTGATATGGAAAATAAGATTGTCCGAAATAATGGAGGAGGTTTTTATAATCACTGTTTATTTTGGGAAATAATGTCACCCGATGGTGGAGGATTACCCTCAGGAGATTTAGCTAATGCTATTAATGAGGCCTTTGGATCTTTCGATACTTTTAAAACAGAATTTGCCAAAGCTGCAGCTACTCAATTTGGCTCTGGTTGGGCATGGCTTTGCTTACAAAAAAATGGGTCTTTAGAAGTTTGTAAAACTGCTAATCAAGATAATCCATTGATGCCTGGGATTAGTTGTGATGGTATTCCAATTTTAGGAATTGATGTTTGGGAACACGCATATTATCTTAACTATCAAAACAGGAGGCCTGATTATATTAATGCTTTTTTTAATGTTGTTAATTGGTCAAAGGTGAGTGAATTATTTATTGCTGGAGTTTAATCTTTTGTTAATTAAAGTGATTAATCACTTCTCCTTTGATTTATTATTTTTTCGATAAAAGCTTAATAAGCTCTTTTGTTGTTGTTTTCCACAAAATTGATAAAAGCCCTATTAACTACTTTACAACCACCGGGAGTTGGATAGTCTCCTGTAAAATACCAGTCCCCAAGATTTGCAGGACAAGCCATATGTAATCCTTCAACTGTTTGAAATATAACTTCAATCTCTGCTTTGATATTATCAAATTTTAAGATTTGAGCTATTTTTTTTGAAATTTCTTCATCTTTAAATGGATCATAAATCGCCTTAACGTAATTAGGAGGAATTTCTATATCATCCTCAATACTCGTAAGACATTTTTGGTAGATCTCATCGATTAGTTTTTCTTTAGTACCATTGTCATCATGTAAAGCCAAAGCTGCGCGAAAGGCTATAAAATCTTCGAGCTTTGCCATATCTATACCATAGCAATCTGGATATCGAATTTGTGGTGCACTAGAGACCACAATAATTTTTTTTGGCCCCAAACGATCCAACATTCTTAAGATACTTTTTTGTAAAGTAGTGCCTCTAACAATACTATCGTCAATAATAACCAAGTTATCAGTTTTACGAACGACACCATATGTGATATCGTACACATGAGCTACCAGGTCTTCACGATTATTATCTTCAGTTATAAAAGTTCGTAGTTTCGCATCTTTAATAGCAATCTTTTCAATTCTAGGCTTTAGATTGAGCATTTTAATAATTTTTTCTATATCTGGTCCTTTTGAATTATTTAATTTTTCTGTAAGAATTTTCTTTACATGATCTTGAACAGCTCCTATCATTCCGTAAAATGATGTTTCGGCTGTGTTTGGTATAAAAGAAAAAACTGTATTCTCCAAATCTCCCTTAATTGATTTATGTACTTGTGGAAAAAGTGCTTTTCCTAAATTTTTTCGCTCTTTATAAATTTCGGTATCTCCTCCTCTAGAAAAATAGATTCTCTCAAATGAACATGCCTTTTTTTTCTGTTTTTCAAGAATTTGCTTAATCATTGTTTCTCCACCTTTTTTTGTGATCAAGGCATGTCCAGGTTCTAGTTCTATAATCTTTTCATAAGAAACATTAAATACCGTTTGAATTACAGGACGCTCAGAAGCAACTACTACTATTTCTTCATCAGAATAATAATATGCCGGACGAATTCCTATAGGATCTCGTAATACAAAAGAATCTCCATGACCTAATAAGCCCGCAACAACGTAACCTCCATCCCAGTTTTTTGACGCTTTTCGTAAGATTTTAGAAAGTTTTAAACGTTCTGCGATTAGTGGCGATGCTTCAGCTTTTGTATAGCCCTCATTACGTAAATCCTTATAAATTTTTGACACAGCGTCATCTAAAAAATGTCCAATTTTTTCCATTATTGTAACTGTATCAGCTTGTTCCTTTGGATGCTGTCCAAGTTCTAAAAGGTTGTTGAAAAGCTGGTTCACATTTGTTAAATTGAAGTTTCCAGCTAAAATTAGATTCCTGTGCATCCAATTATTTTGCCTTAAAAATGGGTGAACGCTTTCTATACTATTTTTACCAAAAGTCCCGTAGCGAACATGTCCTATCATAAGCTCCCCTACATAAGGCACTTGCTTTTTTAATTGCTCTGGATTGTTCAAAAGATTTGGAGTAAATTCTAGCTGCTTTTGTATACGTTTATTAATAATTTTAAAAATATTTTGAATAGGTTCAGACTTTGCTGAACGAACTCGACTGATATATCTCTGGCCAGGTGAAATATCATATTTTATGCTTGCAAAACCTGCTCCGTCTTGACCTCGGTTATGTTGTTTTTCCATTAACAAATACATCTTATTTATCCCGTAAAGTGCTGTTCCATATTTTTCCTTATAAAAGGATAAGGGCTTTTTAAGTTGTAAAAGTGCAATTCCACATTCATGCTTGATTGGATCGCTCATGAGTATAATTAAGTATTATGTTAATTCTATTTAAAATTCTGTTAGTGATTTAAATGCTTTTATACGTTGTTGGAGTCTTTCATTAGTTAATTGCTCTAAGGATTCAGTTCCAAATTTTTGTACTGTAAAAGATGCCATTGCTGAACCCATAATTGTAGCTGTTTTCATCTCTTCAAATGTGATTCTTCCAGATTGGGACAAATAGCCTGCAAAACCTCCAATAAAACTATCTCCTGCACCAGTTGGATCAAAAACATCTTTCAGGGGAAGAGCTGGGGCGCAAAATATTTTTTCCTCATTAAAAAGTAAAGCGCCGTGTTCTCCTTTTTTTATAATAATATAAGTTGGACCCATAGTTTGTAATTTCTGTGCTGCTTCAACAAGCGAATGGGAACCAGTTATTTGACGAGCTTCTTCGTCATTTAGAGAGAATACATCGACTCTTGAAATTACTTCATCTAATTTTTCTCTGTAGCTATCAATCCAAAAGTTCATGGTATCCATTATAACTAAGTTAGGATCTTCAATTTGATTCAAAACTTCTGCTTGCAAATTTGGGTCTAAATTTCCTAAAAGAACGATACTAGAATCTTTAAAATTATCAGGCACCTTAGGCTTAAATTTTGTCAAAACGTTAAGTTGAGTATCTAATGTGGTCCTTAAATTCAAATCATTGTGATATTTCCCACTCCAAAAAAAAGTTTTTTCTCCTGGGATATATTGAACTCCAGAGAGATCTAATTTTTTGCCTTTTAAGAGATCTATGTACTCTGACTTAAAGTCGCTGCCAATAACAGAAATTAACCCGCAGTGAGTTTCAAATAGTGAGGCTGCAAGACCAATATATGTTGCACATCCACCTAAAATTTTTCCTGTTTTTCCAAAAGGCGATTCAATGGCATCATAAGCTATAGTTCCAATAACCAAAAGTTTGTTATTCATAATACAAAAATAAAAAACTCTAAGTCCCTTTTCATATTTTATAAGAAACATTTATCAAAGAGTGTAAACAATTTTCAAACTTTAGAAGAGTCATTTTCAGTTTTCTCAAAATTAACATCTAAAGGTAAATTTTTCCCCTTTGCCGCGTTAACTGCCATCCTATCACAGCGTTCATTTTGGGGATGCTTATTATGTCCTTTAATCCATTCGAAATGTACTCTATGGTTTTTATATATTTTTATAAATCTTTTCCAAAGATCAACATTCTTTTTCCCCTGAAAGTTTTTTTGTTCCCAATTATATATCCAATTTTTTTCTATCGCATCAACCACATATTTAGAATCTGAATATACAACCACTTCCATTCCTGATTTTTTAATTAACTCTAGCCCTATTATTACGGCTAATAATTCCATACGGTTATTTGTAGTTCGAGCGAAGCCTCCCGAAAATTCTTTTACATGAGACATTCCAACCCATTCTAATATAATCCCATAGCCACCTGGTCCCGGATTCCCAAGTGAAGATCCATCTGTATAAATATTTACTGCTTTAGATTTCAATTGGAACTATTAAATAACAGACTTTGAATAACTTTAGGAAAATTAGCATACTCCAAATTTTTTACTTTAGAGGCAATAATATCTGGTGTATCCTTTTCATTTAAATTTACTTTTGCTTGAAAAATTATTTGCCCCTTATCATAGGCTTCATTTACATAATGAATAGTAATTCCTGTTTCTTTTTCATGATTTTTCTTAACTTCTTGATGCACTCGATGCCCATACATCCCTTTACCACCATACATAGGTAAAAGAGCTGGATGAATATTAATTATATTGTTTGGAAACAACTCTAACCAATCAAGTCCAATTTTCCATAAAAACCCTGCTAAAACAATTAAATCCGGTTGTTTTGATTTAATTTTCTCAAGTAATTCCCCATTTATAAAAGCTATTCTTCCAAAGACTTCTACTTCAATCTCAAAAGGAATCAGGCGTTTAATAAGATATGCATTTGGATTATTTGTAAATACTCCTGAAACTTCGATATCTTTACTTTTTTGAAAATACCGGCAAATATTCTCTACGTTTGATCCATTTCCTGAAGCAAGCATGATAATTTTTTTTTTCATTTGTACTTATAACCTTAGCAACGGACCTAATTAAATAATTAATAGTATTAAAATTAGTTAAAATTAAGTTTATTATTCAATGTCAAATGTTCTAATTCCTTTAAAGTTTTATATTTTTGTTGACAAACAAAATTTAAACTTAAATTAATTATGTCAGATATTTCCTCAAGAGTAAAGGCCATAATAGTTGATAAACTAGGTGTGGATGAAAATGAAGTTGTAGATGAAGCAAGCTTCACAAATGACCTTGGTGCAGACTCACTGGATACCGTAGAATTAATTATGGAATTCGAAAAAGAATTTGACCTTCAAATTCCAGACGACCAAGCCGAAAATATCGCCACCGTTGGCCAAGCTATCAAATTCATTGAACAAGTTGACTAAATAAGTGCCATGAAACCAAGACGTGTAGTTGTTACCGGATTGGGGGCCCTTACGCCAATTGGAAATACCCTCTCATCTTATTGGGAGGGCCTGTTGTCTGCAACTAGTGGAGCGGCCCCAATTACTTACTTTGACCCTTCCTTATTTAAAACACAATTTGCTTGTGAACTTAAAAACTATGATGCATTAAATTATTTCGATCGAAAAGAAGCTAGAAAATATGATCGCTTTGCTCAATATGCATTGATTTCTGCTACAGAAGCTATAGAGGATTCTCAGCTCTCTACAGAATCAATTGATAAAGACCGTGTTGGTGTAATTTGGGGCGCTGGAATTGGTGGTTTAGAAACTTTTCAGAATGAAGTTCTCAACTTTGCTGCTGGAAAAGAAAATCCAAGATTCAATCCTTTTTTTATCCCTAAAATGATCGCTGATATTGCTCCGGGTCTTATCTCTATGAAATATGGTTTTATGGGTCCTAACTTTGCAACTGTTTCAGCATGTGCTTCAGCTTCAAATGCAATGATTGATGCTCTAAATTATATTCGGTTGGGATATGTTGACGTAATGGTAACTGGAGGATCTGAAGCTGCTGTGACTAAAGCAGGGATAGGTGGTTTTAATGCAATGCATGCTCTCTCTAAGAGAAATGATGATCCTACCTCAGCCTCGCGCCCTTTTGATAAAGATCGAGATGGATTTGTTCTGGGTGAAGGTGCAGGTGCTCTAATTTTAGAGTCTTATGAACATGCTGTAAATCGAGGTGCAACAATCTATGCTGAAATAGCAGGAGGTGGATTATCTGCAGATGCTCATCACATGACTGCACCGCACCCCGAAGGACTTGGAGCAATAAAAGTGATGGAAAACTGTCTTAGAGATGCAGAAATTAACATTACTGAGGTGGATACAATCAACATGCATGGTACTTCAACTCCCCTTGGTGATGTTGCTGAGTCAAATGCAATTATAAAAGTATTTGGTGATCACGCTTATAAAATGAATATAAATTCAACTAAATCAATGACCGGTCATCTTTTAGGAGCAGCAGGTGCTGTAGAAGCGATAGCTTCTATTATGGCGATCAAACATAGTGTCATCCCTCCAACAATTAATCATAAGACTCCAGATGAAAATATTGATCAAAAAATCAATTTCACATTTGGAAAAGCTCAAGAAAGAAAAGTAAACGTTGCTATGTCAAATACATTTGGTTTTGGAGGTCACAATGCATGCGTATTATTTAAAAAAATAGAGTAAATTAAAAGAGTGAAAATCTTTAATTTCTTTCGAAGTCAAAAAACAGGAAACCAGGGGAATTTTTTTAATAAAATCCAAAAAAAAATAGGGTTAAAAATATCTAATAAGCATATTTATAAAGAAGCATTTACGCATAGTTCCATGAATTTGAAAGACTCAGATGGAAAGGCAATCAACTTTGAACGTTTGGAATTTCTTGGAGATGCGTTATTAACAACAATCATTGCAGAATATTTATATGATTACTTTCCCAAAGCAAAGGAAGGAACATTAACTAAGTTTCGTGCTAAAATTGTTAGTAGAACTAAATTAAATCAAATTGGTAAGAATATGAATCTTATCGAATTATTAGAAGTATCAAATAATCAAAATTACTTTGGAGACGACATTCATGGTAACCTTTTAGAATCCTTTATTGGAGCAATCTTTATTGATTTAGGATACTTGAAAACTAAGAACTATGTCTTAAAAAAAATCATTGTACCTAATATTAATATAGATGATTTAGACTCTTTAATATTGAGCTTTAAAGCAATTTTAATTGAATGGGGGCAAAAAGAAAAAAAAAATATTGAGTTTGTTACTCGTGAGGCTGAAGCAATAAAGAAAAAAATTGAGTACTCTACTCAAATTTTTTTAGATAAAAAATTATTATCTGAGTCAAAAGCTAAGTCAAAGAAAAAGGCAGAGGAAAAAGCTTCAAAAATTGCTTCAAGCATCTTAAAATTAAACTCTAGATCTATGCATTATTAATATGGCTAAAAGGTTATACCATCTTGAAATAGAAGAAGATTCAGTAAAAGAATATTACCTAGCGATTCATACATTATTAGAAGCTCATAAACTTGCCTTTTATATAAATCAAAAAAGCCCTTTATTGCTTAGCCGTTCAAAAAAAGACATTAAAAATGAAAATCAAGAGGGATTTTTTCAATTATTTGAATGGCAAGATTTATTTGGTGGCAAAAAATGCCAGCTAATATCAAATAAATTTAGCAAGGAAAGCAAAGGTGATTTTTTAAATATCAATACTTTATTTCAACTACCAGAAAGAAAAAAAGTATATTTATTACCTAAATTTAAACAAGTTGATTTTTTCATAAAATCAACCTGTCCCGAAATACTAAAGATTATTAAAGTTGAATTAAAAAAGTGGCCTGTGGTGTCTATGACATATTGTATTTCTTCAAATGAAATAAAAACCCCAATGAATCTAATATTTGATTAATGGATCTAATTAAAAAGACAAAAATTGTTGCAACATTGGGCCCTGCAATCTCCTCTGAAGAGGTAGTTGAAAAAATGATTCTTGCAGGTGTAAATGTTTTCCGCATAAACTTTTCTCATGCAGATTATTCCAATGTGACGGAAAGCATAAAAATGATTAGAATTGTAGATCAAAAGCTTAACACTAATACAGCTATTTTAGGGGATCTACAAGGTCCAAAATTGAGGGTAGGAAAGATCAAAGAAGATTCATCTGTAAATCCTGGAGATCGAGTACTTTTTTCTACTGATGAAAACTTTTTAGGTGATTCTCAAAGGGCTTACATGAATTACAAAAACTTCCCTAAAGATGTCTCTAAAGGGGAAAAAATTTTATTAGATGACGGTAAATTAATTTTTGAGGTTGTTTCTACTAATAAATTAAACGAGGTTAAAACAAAAGTAATACAGGGAGGTCCACTTAAATCCAATAAAGGAGTAAATCTTCCAAATACGAATATCTCACTTCCTGCATTAACTGATAAAGATATTAAAGATGCTGAGTTTATGTTTTCTCAGGATATTGATTGGATTGCACTTTCATTTGTTCGTTTTAGTCAAGATATTATTGATCTACAAAATTTAATGGCAAAACATGTCGATCGTAAAATTCCCATTATAGCTAAAATTGAAAAACCAGAAGCAATTGACAACATAGAAAAAATAATTGCTTACTCAGATGGATTGATGGTCGCACGAGGTGATCTAGGGGTTGAAATTCCAGCTCAAGAAGTCCCTTTAATTCAGAAACGCTTAGTTCACTTAGCAAAAAAATCTCGAATTCCAATCATAATTGCCACTCAGATGATGGAGAGTATGATTAAAAGCTTAACTCCTACACGCGCAGAAGTAAATGACGTTGCTAATTCTGTCATGGATGGGGCTGATGCTGTCATGCTTTCTGGTGAAACTTCTGTTGGAAACTATCCAGTAGAGGTAATTAATACAGTAGCAGATATTTTAATTTCTGTGGAAAACTCTGAATTAATTAATGTTTCTAAAAATCCACCAAAAATTCGTACAAAAAGATTTATCACAAAATCAATCTGCTATCATGCGGCTCACTTAGCAAATGATATTTCTGCAAAAGCCATAAGTACTTTAACTAATAGTGGATACACTGCATTTCAAATTTCAGCTTGGCGACCTCAGTCAAATGTTCTGGTATTTACATCTAATAAAAAAATTCTTAATCAATTAAGTTTATTATGGGGAGTTAAAACGTTTTACTATAATAATTTGAATAGTACCGATAAAACGGTAGAAGAAATAAATGATCTTGCTTTAGAGAAAGGATACGTAGAAAAAGAGGACTTTGTGATCAACTTGACTGCAATGCCAATCAAATCTAAAGGAATGGTTAATACCATGCGTGTTTCTATCATCTAAAAAGGAAGACTTAACTGAGCTATACCCTTCAAGTTTTTGACTTTATTTTCTCTTTTTAAAGTGTTTAAATTAGAAACAGATATTCCTATCAATCTGACAGAATTAGATAGCTTCTCTTGATAAAGTAACTTCTTTGCTTTTTTGAATATTAAATCTTTATTTGATAAATATAAGCTACCTGTTTTACTTCTTGTTTGTTGATTGAAGTCACTATATTTAATCTTCACCGTAATCGTTTTTCCAGCTAATTTATTCTTTAACAGTCTTATTTCTAAATATTCTGATAAACTTTTTAATTCCTCTTCAAGGAAAAGTTCGCTACTCAAGTTTTTTTCAAATGTCCTTTCTATACCGACAGATTTTGGAGTTTTCTCAGGTTTTACAGGACTGTCATGAATACCTCTAACAACTTTATAATAATGTCTCCCTGCTTTACCAAAATATTCAGTCAAATAGGCTTCTGTTTTTTCTTTTAGATCTTTACCTGTGAAAATACCAAGTTGGTACATTTTTTGTTTAGTTTTTTTTCCAATCCCATGAAACTTTTTAACATCCAAAGACTCTAAAAACTCAAGCACTTCCTCTGGGGGAAGTGTTTTTTGGCCATCAGGTTTATTCCAATCACTTGCAATTTTAGATAAAAACTTATTAATTGATATCCCTGCTGAAGCAGTCAATCCTATCTTGTCTTTTATTTTTGCTCTTATTTCTTCAGCAATAAGAGTAGCTGACGGGTAATCAGAAACATCCAGGAAAGCCTCATCTAAAGAAAGGGGTTCCACCATTGAGGTGTATTCCAGAAAAATCGTCCGTATTTGGTCAGAGATTTGTTTATATCTTTCAAATCGTGGTTTAGCAAAAATCAATTGTGGGCATAGTTTTTTTGCAGTAATTCCACTCATAGCGCTTCGAACTCCAAAACTTCTCGCTTCATAACTTGCTGCAGTTACAACTCCTCGAGAACCACTACCGCCTATGGCAATAGCTAGCCCCCGTAGATGAGGATGATCTAATTGTTCTACAGAAGCATAAAAAGCATCCATGTCAATATGAATGATTTTTCTTTTAGTTTTAATAGGTAAGTTTTCCAATATCATTAAGATAATTAGAGAAAATTAATTTTTAAAGTTTTGACTTCATTCGTCCTTATAGATCTTAACTTGTAATTTCCCAGATGCATCAATTTGTGCACGATACATCCCTGGAGTATTCATCTCCATCATAATATTTCCATTGAAGTCAATTCCAACTACACCTCCATCTCCGCCAAGTTTAGCAACTTTATTATGTATCACCTCATGTGCTGCCTCTTGGATAGAAAACCCTTTGTACTCCATAAGAGCTGAAATATCGTGAGCAACTACTGAACGAATAAAAAATTCACCCCATCCTGTTGCAGAAATTGCACAAGTTGCATTATTAGCATATGTCCCTGCTCCAATAATTGGGGCATCTCCAATTCGGTTCCATTTTTTGTTTGTCATGCCTCCCGTAGATGTACCTGCAGCTAGATTCCCAGATAAATCAAGTGCAGCACATCCCACAGTTCCATATCGTTGAAGATGAAGAAATTTGATCTCTTCTGTTAACATTGTAGTCTCTTTTAAAGCTGCCGCTTCTTGAACACG
>CENP01108155.1_pt1 | contig 22851 bp, 24 predicted proteins | sample 361281 | NCBI WGS metagenome assembly CENP01 (sample SAMEA2591122, study PRJEB7988) | marine metagenome | biome: marine biome (ENVO:00000447); feature: deep chlorophyll maximum layer (ENVO:xxxxxxxx); material: saline water (ENVO:00002010), including plankton (ENVO:xxxxxxxx) | depth 70 m | reverse complement strand
TCAAAGCTGCCATACAAGAATATGTTTTAAGGTCATGGAGTTTAGTAAAAATGGGAACTACATCAGCTCAAAAAAAACTTTTCTTTAATCTAAAAAAACTTAAAAGCCAAATAGCTCCTAATCAAGAGGGAGATTTAAGAAAAGAGCAAGTAGATGAAATATCAAAAAGTTTGAATGTTAAATCTGATGAAGTAATAAACATGAATAGAAGAATGATGTCCCAAGAAAAATCTCTTAATGACCCTATGAAAGATGGAGACAAAACTGAATGGCAGGATTGGCTAGTTGATGAAAGTATGGATCAAGAATTATTTACCTCTCAAAAACAAGAGTTAAATGATAAAAAAGATTTGCTATATGACTCAATAAAGATTCTTGATGAAAGAGAGAGAAAAATTTTAGAAGCTAGAAGATTATCGGAAAACCCGAAAACTTTAGAAGAACTAAGTAAAAAATTTAAAATTAGTAGAGAGCGTATACGACAAATTGAAACTAAAGCTTTTGAAAAGCTTCAAAAGGCTATGCTCAATTCAGATAAATCTAAAAATTTATTACCTAAAAACTAATCTTTAAAAGGATTCTCCAAAAGAATTGTGTCCTCTCTCTCTGGACTTGTTGATACACTTGAAATTTTAGCTCCAACAAAATCCTCCACAGCATGAATATATTTTTTAGCATTGTCTGGAAGATCTTTTAAATTTCTAATACCTTTTGTTGATTTTTTCCACCCAGGAAAAGTTTTATAAATTGGCTTAACTTTTAATTGTTCATCTACTGCTGCTGGTAAGTAGTCTATTTGCTTTCCTGCAATTTCATATTTAACACACATTTGAATTTCATCTAACTCATCTAAGACATCTAGTTTAGTAAGCGCTATACCGTTAATGCCAGAAATCTTTATCGTCTGTCTCACAAGAACTCCGTCAAACCAGCCGCATCTTCTTTTTCGACTAGTAACTGTACCAAATTCTTTTCCTCTAGTGCCTAATAGTTCACCAATTTTGTCTTTTAGTTCAGTTGGAAAAGGTCCCTCTCCAACTCTAGTGGTATATGCTTTTGTTATTCCTAAAACATAATTTATAGTATTTGGACCACAACCTGTACCAGTTGAAGCTGCAGATGCTACAGTATTAGAAGATGTTACGAATGGATAAGTTCCATGATCTACATCTAAAAGGATACCTTGAGCTCCTTCAAATAATATTTTTTTTTTTTTTGATTTAAATTCATCCAGTTTTTTCCAAACTGGTTGAGAAAATTTTAAAATTTCAGGAGCTATTTTTAATAAATCTTTCTTTAATTGATCTTTCTGAAAAATTTTTTTACCTAAGCCTTTTCTTATTGCATTGTGATGAATAAGAACAGTCTCCAATCTATGATCTAAATTATTTTCTGATGACAAGTCCATTACGCGTATAGACCTTCTGCCAATTTTATCCTCATAAGCCGGACCAATACCTCTTCTAGTAGTTCCAATTTTTGCCTTACCAGCTGAATCTTCTCTTATTTCATCCATTTCTTTATGGAAGGGAAGAATTAAGTTTGCAGATTCTGACAGTATTAAATTTTTTTCATCGACATTCACTCCCTTTGATTTTATTTCTTTAATTTCATCAAGAAGAGCCCAAGGATCCACTACAACGCCATTTCCAATTACTGAAACTTTATTTTTTCTAACTATTCCTGAGGGTAGCAATCTTAGTTTATAGGTAACTCCATCTATAACCAATGTATGACCAGCATTATGCCCCCCTTGAAAACGAACGACAATATCCGCCTCACTTGAGAGCCAATCTACAATCTTTCCTTTTCCTTCATCTCCCCATTGTGAACCCACTACTACAACATTTTTCATTATTTATAATTCCTTTTTATTTTGATTGAGCTCAGATGATTAATTGGTCCTTGGCCCTTTCCGTAATTTAGATTAGATCTTATAGATTGATTAACATATTTGATTCCTAGCTCACAGGACTTATTTAAAGTTTTTCCACACCCCAAAAAGGTTGCAATCGCACTTGATAAAGTACACCCAGTACCATGAGTATTTTTAGTTTTAATTTTTTTATTTTTAAAGATTCGTAATTCTTGATTATTCAAAAATACATCACTCATAATTTTTGAATTTCTGTGACCGCCTTTAATTAAGATATTTTTTACCCCAAGTTTAAGCAAAATGTTGGCTGCATAAATCATATCTTCAACATTATTAATTTTTATTTTTGTTAAAACTTCAGCTTCAGGAATATTAGGAGTTATTAATTGGGTTCTTGCAATTAACTTTTCTCTTAAAGTTCTGATTGCTTTATCATTTATAAGTTTAAAACCTCCCTTAGCAACCATAACTGGGTCTAAAACAATTTTTTTGTTCTTAACTTTTTTTAGTGCTTTTATAACCGAAAAGATAATTGCAGATGAATTAAGCATACCAATTTTTATAGCATCAGGCTTTATGTCTTTGCATGTGAATAAAATTTGTTTTTCAACTTCTTTAGGCTGTGTAGAAACAACAGAACTTACTCCTGTTGTATTTTGAGCAGTAATAGCAGTAACAGCAGTCATTGCGTAACCTCCTAATGCTGTGACTGTTTTTATGTCTGCTTGAATTCCTGCACCTCCAGATGAGTCTGATCCTGCAATTATTAAAATTTTTGATCTTGGTATCAATTTATTTTATCGATCTCGTGATTATTTTTATACATTTTGAAATTAAATTCTTATCATATGACTCCGCCATAATCCTAATTTTTGGTTCAGTTCCAGATTTTCTAACCAAAATTCTTCCTTTTTTCCCCATAAACTTATTAGCATTTTTAATTGCATTTTTACATTTGGGTTTCTTTATAATCTCTTTATCTTTTACAACTATGTTCTCCAATGTTTGAGGAAGTGGTTTAAAAATATTTAAAAGTTTACTGGCCTTAATACCTTTCCTTAAAGAAAATAAAACCTCTAAAGCCACAAGTAAACCGTCTCCAGTTGTTGCAAATTTACCCAAAATTATATGACCAGACTGTTCACCACCTAGATTAAAATTTAATTTTTTCATCTTTTCTTTAACATATCTGTCACCTACTTTAGATCTTGAAAATCTTATTTTTTCACTCTTTAAAAATTTTTCTAAACCATAATTGGACATTAACGTTCCTACTACACCACCTTTCAAAATTTTTTTGGATTTCCATCTGCGTGCTAACATTGCAATAATCTGGTCGCCATCTATGATTTTACCTTTTTCATCACACATGATTATTCTATCTGCATCCCCATCAAAAGAAATTCCAACATTTGCTTTAAATTTTTTAACGGCAGTTTTAATTTTAGATGGATAAGTTGATCCGCACTTTTCGTTAATATTAAAACCATCAGGTTTTACACCAATAGAAATAACCTTTGCCCCGAGCCCTTTAAGGAGTTTAGGAGCAGCTTTGTAACAAGCTCCATTAGCGCAATCTAAAACAATTTTAGTTCCTTTTAGGTTAAAATTCTTAGGAAAATTACTTTTTAATATTTTAATATATCTATCGTTTCCATCTTCTAGCCTTTTAACTCTACCTAATAAATTAGGATTTGTAAGTTGTTTCTTGTTTTTTGCATCAACTAGTTTTTCAATTTTTTTTTCTATTTGATCTGATAATTTCAAGCCGTCTGGACCAAATAATTTCAGACCATTATCATAATAAGGATTATGAGATGCAGTGATCATTATACCCATGTTAGCTCTCATAGATTTTGTTAGCATAGCAAGTCCATTAGTTGGTAAAGGCCCTAGTGTAAAAACATGCATGCCACCAGAAACAAGCCCAGATACTAACGCGGGTTCTAACGTATAACCTGATAACCTGGTATCTTTAGCAATGATTGCAATTTGTTTTGTTCTTTTTTGATTTTTAAAGAATGTACCAGAAGCTAAACCAAATTTAAAAAATTTTTCTCCAGTTATATTGCCCTGGTTTACAGTTCCACGGATTCCGTCTGTTCCAAAATATTTATTTTTCATTAATTTGAGAAATTAGATAATATTTTTTTAAACACTAAAATACCCTGTTTTACCTCATTAACATTATGCACTCTAAAAATTTGCACTCCCTGAGATAATAAAAAAAGAACAGATGCTAAAGTGCCTCCAATTCTATCTCTACTATCATATTTACCAGATATTTGACTGATAAATTTTTTTCTAGAAGTTCCTATTAAAATAGGAAAGCCAAGACTATGAAACAAAGATATCTTAGAAATTAAAGTCAAATTATGTTTCAAAATTTTACCAAAGCCTATACCTGGATCCAAAATTACTTTCTTGTCATTAACTTTTTGAATTCGCTCTTCAAAAAAGTCATAAATATCTAAAAGTACACTTTTATATTTTGGGTTTTTTTGCATAGTATTTGGTGTTCCTTTCATGTGGTGAATAACTTTTGGAATACTATATTTTTTTAATCTAGAAAGAGATTGAGTATCGTAATTAAAACCCGAAACATCATTAATCAAATCTACTTTATATTTAATTCCTTGAATCATAATGTCTGATTTTCTTGTATCTACAGATAAAGTTGTATTTTTAAATTTTTTTTTAAAATTTTTTATTACATAGCTTATTCTTCTCCATTCTTCTTTTGTTGGCACAGTTTTTGAGCCTGGCCTAGTCGACTCCCCACCTACATCAATTATCTTTGCTCCAGAATTTATCATTTTTAGAATTTGGCTTTGAGATTTTTTTTTACTATTAAATTTACCTCCATCCGAAAAACTGTCTGGAGTTAAATTTAAAATACCCATAATTGAAGTATCTATAAAATTTATATTTTTTAAGAAATTTTTTCTCTTTGCTATAATTTTTTTTAAATCTATCTTAACTCTTTTTTTGCAAAAAGAACTAAGTGAGTTAATATTTTTAAAGTATATAAACTTTGAAAAAATTTTATTTTTTTTTCTAGTAAAAATTTCTAATTTATCAAAAGCAATGTTGTTATTGCCACATAGAGGTAGTGCTAGTTTTTTTTTGATTAATTTTTTTGCATTAATACCATAATGAAAATTACACGCTCTAGTGTAATATTTGATCATTTAACGCTTTTTAAACTGCGGGTTTGGGTTTAAGACCTAATGAATCTAAAGCAGAGGACTCCTTTTTGTCATCCTCATTATCGTCTTTAAATGATCTAGATGGCTTTATATCTTTTAGTATCAAGTCTCTTATTTCGTCGCCAGATAAAGTTTCATAAACCAATAGAGCTTTAGCCAGCTTGTGAAGGTCATCAATTTTCTCGGTAAGAACACTTTTTGCTCTCTCATAACCTTTTTCAACTATTTTTTTCACTTCTGCATCTACTTTTTTTGCAGTCTCTTCAGACATATTTTGTTGTTTTGTGACAGATCTACCTAAAAATACTTCTTCTTCATTTTCTCCGTATGCTATTGGACCTAATTCTTTGCTCATTCCATATTTTGTAACCATATTTTTTGCCATTTTTGTAACCATGTCGATATCTGAAGAAGCGCCAGATGTTACTTTGTCATGTCCAAAAATAATTTCCTCTGCTATTCTTCCGCCCATAGCAACTGCTATATCTGAGTACATTTTTTCTCTAGTAATCGATAACTGATCTCTTTCAGGTAATCTCATTACCATTCCTAAAGCTCTACCTCTTGGAATTATAGTTGCCTTATGTATTGGATCAGAAGCCTTTTCGTTAATAGCTACAATTGCATGACCACCTTCATGGTAAGCTGTTAATTTCTTCTCATCTTCAGTCATTACCATTGATCTTCTCTCAGCTCCCATCATAACTTTATCTTTTGCTTCCTCAACATCAGACATAGTCACAACTCTTTTGTTTTTTCTAGCAGCTAAAAGAGCTGACTCATTTATCAAATTAGCTAGATCTGCACCTGAGAAACCTGGGGTACCTCTAGCTATAGTTCTTAATTTTACATCTGGACCAGTGCTAATTTTTTTAATATGAACTTTAAGAATTGCTTCTCTACCAACAATATCAGGATTTGGAACAACTACCTGTCTATCAAATCTACCTGGTCTTAATAAAGCGGGATCTAAAACGTCAGGCCTGTTAGTTGCAGCTATCAAAATAATTCCTTCATTGGTATCAAAACCGTCCATTTCAACTAAAAGTTGGTTAAGAGTTTGTTCTCTCTCATCGTTACCGCCGCCTAAACCAGCACCTCTACTTCTTCCTACCGCATCAATTTCATCTACAAAAATTATACAAGGTGCGTGTTTTTTTCCTTGTTCAAACATATCTCTTACTCTAGAAGCTCCAACACCAACAAACATTTCTACAAAGTCCGAACCAGATATTGAAAAGAATGGGACATTTGCTTCTCCAGCAATTGCTCTAGCCAACAAAGTTTTTCCTGTTCCAGGTGGTCCAATTAATAATGCACCCTTCGGAATTTTTCCTCCAAGTCTGCTAAATTTTTTAGGATCTTTTAAAAACTCTACTATTTCCTCTACTTCTTGCTTTGCTTCTTCCACACCTGCAACATCATTAAAAGTAACTTTTCCATGTGCCTCTGTAAGTAATTTTGCTTTAGATCTTCCAAATCCCATAGCGCCACCTTTGCCTCCCTGCATTTGACGCATAAAGAAAACCCATACCCCAATTAATAATAACATTGGGAACCAAGATAAAAGTATTCCAAGAAGTGAAGGCATTTTATCTTCTACGGGGGTAGCTACTATGCTAACACCTTTCTCAGATAACCTTTCAACTAAGTTTGGATAATTAGGTGAGTATGTGGTGAATGTTGAGCCATCTGACAAAACACCCTTAATATTATTCCCTTGAATTTCGATCTCAACAACTCTTCCTGAATCTACTTCAGTTAAAAACTCAGAAAAAGGAACTTTGCTAGATGTTTCGCTTACTCTACTATTGGGGTTTTGAAACATGTTGAATAGACCAATCGAAAGTAGAACGATTATTGCCCACATTATTAAGTTTTTTAAATTCATATATGTATAAATAGGTATTTTTTACAATTTAACAAGTATTAATAAATCAAATTTCTTTTGTAAATGAGGTAAATTTGTCCATTTCTTAAGCTATTTTTGTTTTTATTGAATTTATTTTCAATCATGCCTCTTTTGTAATAATTAACAAATTACCTACCTTTTTTAAAAGACAACCTCCTAGAGTAAACTTGTTTCTTGTTTTAAACTCTATTTCATTAATTAAATTCATAACTTTTTTAGATCTTGGTGGATAGTAAGACTTAGAAAAAGTTTTAATTTCATTTCCCAAAACTTTCAACTTAATTTCATCAGGCTCTAAAAATAAATTTTTTAAATTGATCAATGTTTGTTTTTTTTTAGTTTTCACACATGTTTGCTTTACTTTTTCTAAATAATTATTCAGTGTATCTTTGGTAGAGGCAATATTATTAATAGATCTAATAATTTGCTCGTGTTTAATTCCACTTTTTTCTAATTGACTTTTTAAATGTCTTATTTTTGTTCTTAAATATTTTTTATCTTTATTAGTTGGGTCTTTAATAGTTCTACCAAAATTCTTCTTTGCTATATATACCAGGTCTTTTTTTTTGAAGTTTAGTAAAGGTCTAAATAAACTAATTTTTTTATCTATTTTCGTTATTGCGCTCATAGAAGAAAGCCCTTGAACCCCACTTCCTCGAGACAATCTTATTAAAAAAGTTTCAATTTGATCATCACTATGATGGCCAGTTAAAATATATTTAATACTTCTTTTTTTGCAAAATTGAGTAAGTAATTTGTACCTTTCATTTCTTGCTTGAGCTTGAATATTTTTTTTTATTTTTGTTTTAATTTTGATTATGTTTAAAAAAATTTTTTGCTTTTTTAAAATTTTTTTGACCAAAATTGCCTCTTTATCTGATTTTTTTCGTATACCGTGATCTACTAAAACAAAATAAACGCTTGTTCGCTTTTCTTTTTTATAGATTTTACTTAAAGCTGTTAATGCTAAACTGTCAGGCCCTCCTGAAACAGCAACTAAAAAAGGTTTTCTCTTAATATTTTTTTCTAAATTTTTTTTGAAAGTTGAGTAAATATTAAAAATTTTTTTATTCGTTAAGAAATTTTTACTAACTAGCGCATTTGAATTTTTTTTGCTCATATTGAGCTTTTTGTAGCACAGACTTGCTCGCTTTTGGATATTGTTTTTTTATTCCAATAATCATTGAACAGCCTTGGTCCTTTTCACCAAGTTGAACCATAGTGATACCAAGTTTCAAAAGATTATCTGGTGCTTTTTTACTTTTTGGATAATTTTGATATCCATCTAAATATGCTGTTGCAGCATCTGAGTATAGTTGTCTAATTCTAAAAGTTTCACCATACCAATATTGAGCACTTCCCGCTAATTCGTGATCTTTATTTTTGTCTATAAATTCTTTTAATGCATATTCTGCAGTTTCATAGTCGCCTATTTTCATAAAACTTACTGCAAAATCATATTGCTCTTTTGGAGGTTTGTTTGGTAGGAGTGACTCTTTTTTTTCAGCCTCTTGCGTTATAACTGTTCCTGCAGTTTCTATTGATTGAGTCTCTTGGGTTTTGGGTAAACTTGAACTTTGATATCCAGGAGCGGCACCAAAATCTTGCGGTTTATCTGTTCCAGGTAAATTAGCTTTTTTTTTATTTTTTTTATTAGAAATTTTATTTTTGTTTACAGTTGAAGTTGTTTGTTCTGTCTCTAAATCTCTAAATCTAAGCTGTGCATCTGATTGGATTTTTGTAACTCGACTTGACAGTTTGTCCAACTTAAAATTAACTTCTTCAAATCTATTTGTTAGATCTCTGAACTGAGATTCTATTTCATTTAGTTTTAATAAGTGTTTTGTTAAAATATCTTCATTAAGACTATTTGTAGAAGTGTTTGAAGTGTTTAGGGTAATATCTGAACTTTTATAAACTGCCTTTTCTAAAGTTTTTAAATCCTCGGTAATAATTGTTATTTGATCAGCTATATCTTGAATTTTTTCTTCTGTTGCAAATAAGTTGCTAGTGATAAGTAAAGTTAGTGCAAACGTCGTCACAAATACTTTTTCACAAATATATTTAATAACACTCATTATGATTCTTTTTGTAGTTATACAAAATGGCAAAAAAAAGACCCCTCGTTTTACCGAAGGGTCTAATTTCTTTAATAATTATAATATTAATTTACTTTTACTGTTACTGATCTTCTATTTTGAGACCACGCTAAAGGCGTAGAAGCCGTGTTAACAGGCTTTTCTTTACCGTAACTTATAACAGAAATTCTTTTTCCTGAAATACCGTAAGTCATTAAATAGTCTTTAGCAGCGTTAGCTCTTCTTTCGCCAAGCGCTAAGTTAAACTCTCTAGTACCTCTTTCATCTGCATGACCTTCTACGGTAACATTCAGACTTTTATTCTTTCTTAAAAATTTTGCTTGCTTTCTTAAAGTCTCTCTTGCAGCTGTTGTTAAGTTTGATTTATTAGTTGCAAAAAACACTCTATCAGGAACTCCAGATGCTAAATATTTAATTGTAGCCTTTCCTGTGTAAACGTCGCCAGACATATCTCCTGACTTCTTCTTGATCGCACAAGCGTTCAAGACCAATGTCGCGAAAATAACTATTAGTATACTTTTTAAATTCTTGTTTAATATCATAATTTCCCCTTAAGGTTTAAAGTTGTTGGAATAAAACAAATTATAGAAGATTATTCAAGTTAAAATTACATAATAAATACCTCACTTTGATAGCAATGAAGACCATGATGGGTCAGAAGCGTCAGTTTCTGTCTTAATTTTCCTTTCATTATAACCGGTGATATCAATAGACCATAATTTAGCAGAATGACCTTCTCCTTTGCTGTTGGATTTAGTTTCTCTGTAAAATATTAGTACTCTTCCATTAGGAGACCAAGAAGGTGCTTCTTGATAATAATTTTCAGTTAATAATCTTTCACCAGTTCCATCTGCTCTCATTACGCCGATATAAAATCTTCCTTTTCTAACTTTAGTAAAAGCTATTAAATCTCCTCTTGGTGACCATACCGGTGTTCCATACAAACCTTTTCCAAAAGTTATTCTTTTTACATCGCTGCCATCGCTTTTCATTACATAAATTTGCTGTAAACCACTTCTATCTGAGTTGAAACAAATATATTTCCCATCTGGAGAATAAGAGGGAGATGTGTCTATAGAAGTATCTTCAGTTATTCTTTCTACAACTCTAGTTTCTAAATCCATTGTGTAAATGTCAGAATTTCCATCTTTTGCAAAACTCATAATAATTTTTTTTCCATCTGGGGAAAATCTTGGTGCAAAAGTCATACCTGGAAAATTTCCAACAACCTCTTGAACTCCAGTTTCTATATCTAATAAATAAACTCTAGGTAAATTCCTAAAATAAGATAGGTAAGTAACTAATTGATTTGTAGGATTAAATCTTGGAGTTAAAACTAGTTCATTTCCTAAAGTTAAGTATTTAGTCTTTGCGCCGTCCTGATCCATTATAGCTAGTTTTTTTATTCTGTTATTTTTTGGCCCCTCCTCAGAAACATATATTATTCTAGTATCAAAATAACCCTCTTCTCCAGTAAGTCTCTCATAGATTTTATCTGAAATAATATGTGCCACTCTTCTCCAGTTTGATGGAGTGGTTGTAAAAGCTAAAGCAATCATTTCTTTCGAAGCTGTTAAGTCCCAAAGCCTAAATTCAATTTTTAATTTTTCATCTTTTATTAATAGTTTTCCAGTTACTAATGCTTGAGCTTTAATTAGTCTCCAATCCTCAAATCTTGGTTTTAAATGAGCAATATCTGGTTTTTGAACAAACGCATCTTTTTTTAAAGGATTAAAAAGACCGGTAGACTTAAAGTTTTTTTCCACGATTTCAGAAATTTTTTCACCTAGCTCTTTTACTTTTATATTTGATCCTGTCTTCGAGTTAGGATCAACATGAAGTGGTGAAACTGCTATTGGTAAAGGATCAAGATTTCCTCTAGTGATATCTACCTCTATTAAACTAAAAGCCTTATTAGTTTGGGTCAAAAAAAATAATAAAATCAGTATTACTCTAATCATAAATTAACCCTTAATCATTTCTGTTGGATCAAAATTTAACTGCATTTCCTTCCATTTTTCATAACCAGTTGGCGGAACTTTAAGTGGTTGGCAAATTCTTATAGCTCGTAAAGCGCTTTCTGCCAATATTTTATAAAATTTCTGTCCAGGTGTATTCATCCTTTCGTGATCTAATATTTCTGACTTCAAAATAGTTCCGTCTTTTTTTAACTTTAATTTTATTCTTACTAAAAGATTCTCATCATAAGGTAGGCCAAGTGGAACGCTCCAACAACCAAAAATCTGAGCTCTTAGCGCGTCTTCTTGTGAAAGGGTAAGTCCTGTTGCAAAAGAATTTTTTACGCTGCTTTGTGTAACTTTGCTGGAGTCCTTTTTGGTTAAAGCTTGTTCCTCTTTAGCTTTGTCAATTAAAGCTGCTATTTGATTTGTATCTATAATTTCCTTTTTTTCAAATTCAGAGGACTGTCTTATTTCTGGCTTGACCTCCTCAGGATTTTGTTTTTTTTCAACCCTTTTTTGCTTCTCTTTATTTTCATCTGGCATAGGAATTCTATCTAATTTCTCTTTTTCTTTTAATGAAGGAGGTGCCTGCTCTGAAACAACTCTTTTTTCCTCTTCTTTAACTTTTTCAATTACTTTTCTTGCTTTAGGAGCAAAAGGAATACTGGTTTTATCAGTAATTTCTATTAGCTCTACTGAAACTATAGGAGGCAAATCAATTGGCTCTCTTAACATGAAAGGGAGACTTAAAATGGTTAATAAAATTATTAAGACATGAAACGAAATTGAGTAAATTAAACTTTTTATCATTTAACATTTAACTTTTATAAGGTTCCGATATTAATGCTACTTTAGAAAAACCAGCTCCTGATAGTGTTCCCATTATTTCTAGAACCCTACCATAATTTATTGTTTTATCACCCCTCACATAAATTCTAGTGTCAGTCCTATTTTTTGCTATAGCAAGTAATTTTGGAACAATCTTTTTAAATTGAACTTGATGTTCTTGTATAAAAATCTCTCCTTTTGAATTTATACTTATTGTTAAAGGCTCTTGATCATCTGGCAGTGAGTCAGCTGAAGATTCGGGTAAATCAACTTGCACTCCAACAGTTAGCAAGGGTGCCGTAACCATAAAAATAATTAACAGAACTAACATTACATCAACGAAAGGTGTTACGTTGATTTCGCTCATTGGTTCATTTTTACGATTTATTTTAAATGCCATAAATTACATTATTGATAAAAATCTTTTACAGAAATTATCAACTCTAGCTATGTATCTTTTTGAGTCACTATTAAATTTATTATAGGCTATTACAGCTGGTATCGCAGCTAACAAGCCTAGCGCTGTTGCAAATAATGCCTCAGCTATACCTGGTGCAACAATAGCTAAACTTGTATTACGGGATATGGCGATTGATTGGAAGGAATTCATTATTCCCCATACCGTTCCAAACAAACCAATGAAAGGGGCTGTTGCACCTACAGTCGCTAAAAAAGTAAAATGTTTCTCAATATTTTTTATTTGATTGTCAGTAGAAATTTCAAGAACTCTCTCAACTCTAGCCGCTTGAACTGCAGATGATTTTGATCTTGTTTTTCCAACTTCGACCATTGCGGATTGGAAAATTAAAGTGATAGGATCTTCCGTTTTAGCAGGAAGTGTTTTACTAAAACTTTCAGCTGATTTTGACTTCCAAAATTTATTTTCAAAATCAGATGAGGAAGCATTAATTTTTTTAAATAATCTGTATTTATCAAAAATCAATGCCCAGGAGTATATTGAACTGGCAATAAGAATAATTATAACCGACTTGACAATAAAATCTGCTCTTAAAAAGAGTTGCCATAGTGAAAAATCGCTCGCTCCACCTAAACCAACTACTTGTGATGCAATATCTTGTTCCATTTTGGATCATTACTTTTAGAATGTGTCATGAATTTGACAGTTTTAATGTTAATTTTTTTTAAATTTGCTTTATTTTAGGTCTTCTTTAAACCTAGTCTCACTGTAAAATCTTGCTATTAGTATGGCATCTGACTTATTGACATCTTTCTTTTTGGACAGTTGATCTGAAATAGATGGATACATTTCTATAGCTTTGGTTCTGCTCGCATCTTTTGAGGAATTTATTAAATCAAAATGCTTTTTCCATTTCGCCGGACGAACGAAAAAGATTGGTAAATTTAGAGCTGCACATATGCCTTTTATTGCCCCAAAAGTTTGTCCAAAATTAAACATGCTGGTTACCCCTTGTCCTGGCATAGCATTAACCTGTTCAACAACAACCACAGTATCGACTTCATCCTGAAAGTTGTCTTTTAGAAGTTTCACGAGTTGTGCGCTATTTAATTGTCGCTTATTTTTTTTTCCATCAGTCATAACCGGAACATCATGTATTTGAATAACCTTATTATTTTGTAGAACTGCTATTGCACCATTTAAACCAGGATCTATACCAATTATTTTCATAAACTTGCTAAATCAATATTGACATTAATAAATATTTTTTGAACATCGTCAACTTCATCTAAACTTTCTATAATCTCCAAAATTTTTTTTTGTTGATCTTTTGTTAATTCTAAATTGACATGTGGTTTCCATTCTATACCAGAATAGATTAAGTTACCTGAAATCTTTTCAATGGCATTTTTAACTTTATAAAAGTCCTCTTTTTCTGACAAAATCTCATGAAACTTATCACCACTTCGACAGTCTTTTGCTCCTGCGTTAATGGCTATTTCTAAAATTTTTTCATCAGAAAAAGTATCTTTTTTTAAATGCATTACTCCACAAGAGAAAAACATGTGTGAGGTTGATCCAGTCTCTCCCAGTCTGCCGCCACTTTTTTGTAAAATCGCTCTGATACTACCTGCGGATCTATTTTTATTATCTGTTAAAGTTTCTATTATAAAAGCTACATTAAAAGGACCAAAACCCTCATATCTCAAATTTTCAAAATTTTCACTTAAATTCATTTCTGATTTTTTGATAGCTCTAGTTATGTTATCTTTAGGCATATTAAATTGCTTTGCAGTCTGAATAGCTGTTCTTAACCTGGGATTAGTATCTGGATCTTTGGCGCCTAATTTTGCAGCAACAGTAATTTCTCTAGATAGTTTTGAAAAAATTCTAGATCTTTCTTTGTCTTGTCTACCTTTTTTATGTTTAATGCCCGCCCAATGTGAATGTCCAGCCATTTGTTATACTCTTTGTTGTAAGGAGCCACCTAAAATAATTGGCTCTACTTTTTTGGCTAAACCAGTTTTATCATCGGCTACAACCATTAAGCCACAGATAGTTGCTTCTCCAGATGCGGGAAAATGTTGTTTACTTGAAGGGTCTTTTAAAAATTTTTTTAAAGAATTTTCTCTGTTCATGCCAATGACAGATTCATAAACACCGCACATTCCTAGATCTGTTTGATAAGCAGTTCCCTTTTCCATAACTCTATGATCTGATGTTGGAACGTGCGTGTGAGTTCCAACAACTGTTGTTACTTTACCGTCAAATAAATATCCCATTGCCATTTTTTCACTAGTTATCTCGCCATGCATATCAACAACTATAAAATCTGCTTCCTTTTTTAGTCTCAAGGTTTCAATAAATTTTTTTCCCGCTTCAAAAGCATCTTCACATTTTCTCATAAAAACATTTCCCATTAAATTAATAACTGCAACTTTTTTGTTATTTTTTGATTTAAAAATTCCATGACCTTTCCCTGGAGAACCTTTTATTAAATTTTCAGGTCTTAACAACCTTCTCTCAGTTTCAATAAATTCCATTATTTCTTTCTGATCCCAAACATGATTACCTGTTGTAATTACATCTGCACCTGCATTAAAAAAATCTTCAGTATTTTTCTTTGTTATTCCTTTTCCATTTTCTGCAGCATTTTCTCCATTTAATATAGTGAAGTCTATTTTCTTTTGTATTATTAAATTTGGCAATCTTTCTCTCACTGAATTGACGCCTGCATTGCCGCAAACATCCCCTAAAATTAATATATTCATATTTTTAAATACCCTTTTCTGTAAGTATATAATCTAATTTAACGTCAAAATTTGATGTTGGCAGTTTATGATATTTTTGAAATGAAAATGCAACTCCAATAGTAGTTATATTCTTGTTTAATTTTAAATATTTATTAAAATATTTATCATAATAACCTTTTCCGTAACCAAGTCTAAACTTTCTTTTGTCATATGCCAACAAAGGTACTAGTGAAACATGGGGTACTAAATTTTTTTTTATTTTAATTGGTTCCAGTATTCCAAACTTGTTTACTTTTAAAATATCCAAAAAAGACCATTTCGTAAAAGACATCATTTTATTTGAATTTGTTAATGGTAACAGAGTAGTAATATTTTTTTTATTACTGAGTAATTCAATTAATTTTAAAGTATTTACCTCATAGTTTGTGGGATAATAAAAGGATAAGTTGAATTTTTTATTTTTAAATTTTTTATTTAGGAAAGTAATTAAAGGTTCAAAGAATTTTTTATTAACCTCGTAATAGTTGTTTTTTCTTATTTTTAAAAATTTTTTTCTAATTTTTTCTTTATTCAACATTTACTGAATTTGAGATTTAGATTCAGCTTTTTCAATTATTTTTTCTAGTGATTTAGTTGTTCTATCGAGCATAGACTCGTATAAACTATTGCTTTCCTCAACCATTTTTTTGAAATTATCAATTTCAGTATTTAATTTTCCTATTTCATCTTCCTTATTATCTCTGTACTTAATAGCTAAAGATTTGAGTTCAAGAAACTTTTTTGAAAGATCATCAAGTTTGTTTTTTTGTAAATTAACCTTTTCTTTTAACTCAAAATATTCATCAATAATCTGAATAGAGGTTATTAATAAAAGTTTATTTTCACCGATATTACCTAACTTATCTTTCAACTCTGTATATTTTTTATCTAAGAATAGTGTGAGTTTTTTTAATGACTCTTCCTGTCCGTCGTCACAAGACAACAAGTAGTCTTTGTTGTTAAATTTAACATTTATGTTTGCCATTTTTCTATCTCTTCTACTAAATTTTCTGTTTCTTGACTTAACTCGTCAATGTCTTGATTAAATTTTTCTTCAAGTTCTGACTTTTTATTAACTTCCTCTTGCAATTTCATCAATTTACTTTTTAAATATTTATGCTCTCTGATTAATTCCTGATTTTTATTTTCTAACTCTTTCTTTTCACCTTCTAATTGTTGTCTTTCTTTTTTTATTCTTTCACTCTCACTTGTGGACTGTGAATAAGTGCCAGACAAATTGCTTAATTTATCAATAAGTTTATTTAAATTTGTTTCTTTGGTTTCTAAATTGCTCATCTAATTTTTATACCATAATATTGATATAGAGACTTTAAGTCTATATAGGTAATCTAATAGTGAACATAAAATTAAATCAATTAGCAAACGCGATACGATTCCTCTCAATCGATGCTGTGCAAAAGGCAAATTCAGGACATCCAGGGATGCCGATGGGTATGGCAGATGTAGCAACTGTTTTATTTAAATACCACCTCAGGTTTAATCCTGAGAATCCAAATTGGATTAATAGAGACAGGTTTATCTTATCCGCTGGTCATGGTTCTATGCTTTTATATTCTCTACTTTACTTAACCGGATACAGAAGTGTTTTAATTGACGACATAAAAAACTTTAGACAATTAAACTCAATTTGCGCTGGTCATCCTGAGTACATTGAAAATTCGGGCATTGAAACTACTACAGGTCCACTTGGTCAAGGACTTGGAAATTCTGTTGGAATGGCTATTGGGGAAGAAATCTTCAAAAAAAAATTTGGATCTGATTTAATAAATCATAAAACTTATGTAATTGCGAGCGACGGAGATTTGATGGAGGGTATAAGTCATGAAGCAATGAGTTTAGCTGGTCATCTTAAACTACGAAATTTAATTGTATTTTTTGATAATAACAAAATATCAATAGATGGCTCCACAGCTTTAAGTGTTTCAGATAACTTTAAAAAAAGATTTGAAGGATACGGTTGGAACTTTCAAGAAATTAATGGCCATAATGAAAAACAAATATCAAAAGCAATTAATAAAGCCTCAAAATCAAAAAAACCAACAATTATATCCTGCAAAACAATCATCGGTTATGGTTCGCCAAATAAATCTGGAAAAGCTTCTTCTCATGGTTCTCCATTAGGTGAGGAGGAAATTAATCTAGTTAGAAAAAAACTAAAATGGACAAGTCCACCCTTCACAATTCCTAGTCAAATTCTTGAGGCTTGGAGAGAAATAGGAAAAAAAGGTAAGTCTATTGAAAAAAAATGGAATGAAGTTCTCAACAAAAAAAATCCAAAAATTAAGTCTGAATTAGAGTCAATGATTAATAATTCAAATCTTCACAATCTTGAAAAAATTATTAAAGAAGAAAAAACAAAGTATTTTACTGCAAAGCCAGATATGGCAACGAGACAATGTTCCTCATCGGCTATTGAGGTTATTTCTAAATTTTTACCCGAGTTAATTGGAGGATCCGCAGATTTAAGCGGTTCGAATAACACTAAAACCAATAACTCTAAAATTATCTCATCAAAAAATTTCAATGGGAATTATATTCATTATGGTGTTAGAGAACATGGTATGGCAGCTACTATGAACGGCTTGGCTTTATATGGAGGTTTGATTCCCTATGGAGGAACGTTTTTAATTTTTTCTGATTATTGTAAACCAGCGATAAGATTATCGGCACTAATGGGATTAAGGGTAATATATATTTTTTCCCATGACTCCATTGGTCTTGGAGAGGATGGTCCGACCCATCAGCCTATTGAACACTTAAGTGGTCTTAGAGCAATACCAAATTTAAATGTTTTCCGTCCGGCAGATATTAATGAAACACTTGAGTGTTGGGAAATTGCATTAAAAAGTAAAAATAATCCTAGTGCACTAGCTCTTTCTCGTCAAAAACTTCCTTATGTTAATAAGCAATTATCTGAAAAAAATAAATGTAATTTAGGTGCTTACGATTTGAACATAACATCACATGATTACAAATTAATACTTATAGCATCTGGCTCAGAAGTTGAGATAGCCTTAGAGGCTCAGAAGATATTAAAGCAAGAAAATATAGATACTAAAGTGGTGTCAATGCCTTGCCAAGAACTTTTTGATATTCAAGATAAAAATTATCAAGAAAAAATTTTAGAAACTAATTCATGCTCAAGGATAGTAATTGAAGCAGGAAGTATGAAAGGATGGGCAAAGTATGTTAAGGATAAAGGGGAATATGTAGGTATTGAAAATTTTGGTAAAAGTGCTCCTTACAAACAAATATACGATCACTTTGATATTAATACTGAAAAAGTCATTCAATTAGCTAGAAAACTTTTAAAAAAATAGTTCATTAAATTTAAATGTCTGATTTAAAAATTTTTTCAAATAAACTTTCTGTAGATAATAAAAGAATTATTGTAAGATTGGATCTTAACGTTCCGATAAAAAATTCAAAAATTGAAGACGATACTAGAATTAAAGTAATAGAACCCTTTTTAAACAAGTTAGTTAAAGATAATGCAAAAGTAATTTTGCTTTCTCATCTTGGGAGGCCAAAAGGAAAAATAGTTGCAGAATTATCAATGAAACCTATATTTCATTATTTAAAAGATAAATTGATCAATAAAATTTTTTTTTATCAAGGAAAAATAGATCAGAAAGCTATTGAGACTTCAAATAATTTAAAAGGAGGAGAAGTATTGTTATTTGAAAATATTCGTTTTTTTAAAGAGGAAGAAGAAGATGAAGAAAATTTTGCAAAAAATTTAGCAAAATTAGGTGATATTTTTGTAAATGAAGCTTTTTCTTGCTCACATAGAAAACAAGCATCAATTCATAAAATTACTAAATTTATAAATAGTTATGGAGGACCACTTTTAAATAAAGAGATTAGTTCAATTGATTTATTAATTAAAAATAAAAAAAAACCAATAAGCTGTATAATTGGAGGATCAAAAATATCTACTAAAATAAACGTACTGATTAACTTAATTAAAAGTTCAGACAATCTCATAGTCGTTGGAGCAATGGCAAATAATTTTATTAAATATCAAAATAAAAATGTTGGAAAATCAATTGTTGAAGCTGGAGTAGAAAATATTATTGAAAAAATAAATAGTTTAGCAATTAAAAGTAATTGCAAATTAATAATTCCAATCGATTGTAATGCCTCAGATAATATTAATGGCAGCTCAACTTATAAATCTTTAGATGAATTAAATAATGAAGATATAATTTTAGATATTGGAAAAAATACTATAAATTTGATAAGCAAAACAATTGATGACTCGAATACGGTATTTTGGAATGGCCCAGCTGGTTATTATGAAAATAAAAGTTTTTCTAAAGGAACAATAGCTATAGCCAAAAAAATTAGCGAAAATACAAAAAGAAAGTCTTTAATATCAATTGTTGGTGGTGGAGATACTATCGCTGCTATCAAAAATACAGGATTAGAAAATAGTTTTACACATTTATCAACAGCCGGTGGTGCGTTCTTAGAATGTCTTGAAGGAAGAGAATTGCCTGGTATAAAAGTACTAAGAAAAAATTAAACTTATGAACATAGAAGATATAGCAAAAAAAATGGTAGCAAAAGGGAGAGGAATACTGGCTGCTGATGAAAGCACTGGCACAATGGAGAAAAGATTAAAAAGTGTAAATGTTGAGTGCACTGAGAAAAATAGGCTTCATTTTAGAGAAACATTATTTTCCTCCGAGTCCATGAAGAGCTGTATAAGTGGAGTAATTTTATTTGATGAAACCTTAAGACAAACTTCAGATAGCGGGATTTCCATACCTGAGTTAATTAAAAAAAATGGGTCAATTCCAGGAATTAAAGTTGATAAAGGTGCAAAACTTTTAGCAGGATCTAATAATGAAAAAGTAACTGAGGGACTTGATGGTTTAAGAGAAAGAATGGAAGAATATTATAAATTAGGTGCTAGATTTGCTAAATGGCGAGCTGTCTACTCAATATCCTCTGAACTTCCTAGTAAGCAATGTATAAAATCAAATGCTCATTCATTGGCAAGATACGCAGCAATAGTTCAAGAAGCAAAAATGGTTCCAATAGTAGAACCTGAAGTTTTGATGGATGGAGATCATAATATTGAAAAATGTTACGAGGTTACAAGTAGAGTTTTGGAAGAATGTTATAAAGAACTTTCAATTCATAACGTCAATCTCAAAGGTACAGTCCTTAAACCAAATATGATACTTCCAGGCTCGAATTGTAAAGAAAAGACTTCAACTGAAGTAATAGCTAAAAAAACATTAGAATGTCTCAAAAAAAATGTTCCAAGTGAAGTACCTGGGATTGCTTTTTTATCTGGTGGTCAAAGTGAGGTAGAGGCGACAAAAAATTTAAATGCTATTAATAAAATAAATGACACTTCTTTTAATTTTACTTTTTCTTACGGTAGAGCTTTACAGCAGTCTGCTTTGAAAACTTGGGCTAAATCTATGAAAGAAACCGCCAAAATTCAAAAAGTTTTTGACCATAGAGCAAAAATGAATGGTGCTTCGACAGAAGCAAAATGGAGTGAGAAGTTAGAGCAAAGTTCTGCGGCCTAAAAATTGAAAAAACTTATTTACCTTATATCACCAGAAAAAATTGATAATAATTTCTATTATAATTTAACTAAAGTATTAAGTGTTAAAAAAATTAAATTTTTACAGCTTAGACTGAAAAAAGCTAAAAAAAATAAAATTTTTAAAATTGCCAAAAAGGTTAAAAGAATTACTAAGAAGTTTAATGTAAAATTAATAATTAATGATAGTCCAGAAATAGCAAAAAAGGTCAATGCAGATGGTTGTCATCTAGGCCAACTTGATACAGATATTTCAAAAGCTAAAAAAATTTTAAAAAAAAAGATTATCGGTGTTACGTGCCATGGGTCCATTAAGCTGGTTAATGAGGCAATAAAAGATAAACCAAGCTATATTGCTGTTGGGTCATTTTATAAATCTAAGTTAAAACCAAAAGCAAAAAAAGCTAACATAAAAATTATTAAAAAAATAAGAAAAAGAACTAAAATACCAGTTGTTGCTATAGGTGGAATAAATGATAAAAATTATAAGAAGCTTACAAGGAAAGGAGCGAATTATATTGCAATATCAAGTTTTATTTGGAATAACCCATTTTTAAAACCTGAAACGGCAATTAAAAAATTTAAATAAATGAAAATATCAGCTAACGAAATGAAACCTGGAATGATCATTGAATACAAAAATGACTATTGGACAGTTTTAAAGACTCAACATGTTAAGCCTGGCAAAGGAGGAGCATTTAATCAAGTCGAACTTAAAAGCGTGATAAAGGGAACTAAGTTAAATGAAAGGTTCAGATCTAGTGAGAATATTGAAAAGGCTGAGGTGGACGAAAAGAAATTTAATTTTTTATATTCTGATGAAAATAACTGTCACTTTATGGATAATAAAAACTTTGAGCAAATTTCTATTTCAAAATCAATAATTGGAGAAAAAAATAAACTGCTAAAAGAAAATCTTGAAGTTACAATTACATTTATGGAAGAAAAAGCTATTTCAGTAGATTTACCTAATAATATTGAATGCAAGATAGAAACAACAGACGCTGTTGTAAAAGGGCAAACAGCTGCTTCTTCTTACAAGCCTGCTAAATTAGATAATGGGATAAACATAACTGTTCCACCATTTATAGAATCGGGTGAAAAAATTATTCTAGACACAAGAACTCTTGAATATGTAAAGAAAGTAAATTAATGAGACTCAATTCCCCACAAATGAACATAATTTACAAAGCTTGTATAAAAGCATCAAGATCGCTTATAAGAGATTTTGGTGAGATAGAAAAGTTACAAGTGTCTTCAAAAGGTCCTGGAGATTTCGTGTCCGTTGCAGACAAAAAAACTGAAAAAATTATCATAGAGGAATTGTTAAAGGCTCATCCTGATTACGGAATTTTAAGTGAAGAGGCTGGAGAAATTAATAAAAATAATAAAGAGAAGCGTTGGATAATTGATCCAATTGACGGAACTTCTAATTTTTTAAATGGGATTCCGCAATTTGCTATCTCGATAGGATATGAGGAAAAAGGTGAAATAACCTCTGGTATAATTTTTGATCCTATAAAAAATGAAATGTTTTTTGCTGAAAAAGGTTCTGGTGCTTTTTTAAACAACTCAAGGATAAGGGTATCTAATCAAAAAAAAATGAGGGACTCAATTTTAGTTACTGGCGGACCAAGATTTAGTAGCAAAAGAAGGAGTGAAACTTTTGATGAATATATTAATATTTCAAATAAAGTAAATATTCCTATACGGAAATATGGAAGTGCATCTTTAGATATTGCAAATGTTGCCTGCGGGAGATTTGATGGTTTTTGGCAGTGGGAATTAAACTATTGGGATGTAGCTGCTGGCATAATAATTTTGAAGGAAGCTGGAGGTTTTATAGAGTTTTTAAAAGATAGTAGTGAAAAATCCTTATTAAAAAAGAATACTGTGGCAACAAATTCGAAAATACATCAAGAGCTTTTAGATAGTTTGATAAAAAAAAATATTGAGTAAAAAGTATTTATAATATAAAACACATTTCATGAAAAAAAAAATACACCCTAACTACCATAAAATAAAAGTAGTAATGACAGACGGAAGTGAATTTGAAACTAAATCTACTTGGGGTAAAGAAAATGATATTCTGAGACTTGATATAGACCCTAAATCACATTCGGCTTGGACGGGTGGTACTCAAAAAATTTTAGACAAGGGTAGAGTAAG
>CENP01039561.1_pt1 | contig 22976 bp, 14 predicted proteins | sample 361281 | NCBI WGS metagenome assembly CENP01 (sample SAMEA2591122, study PRJEB7988) | marine metagenome | biome: marine biome (ENVO:00000447); feature: deep chlorophyll maximum layer (ENVO:xxxxxxxx); material: saline water (ENVO:00002010), including plankton (ENVO:xxxxxxxx) | depth 70 m | reverse complement strand
CTATACAAGATTAAGGCAGGTGATCTCGTTGAGACCAAGAAGATGATATTCCTAAAATAGATTAACCCTAAAAAGTTGCTATTCATGAAATATTTTGGCTTATTAATATTTATTATGGCCATTGGGTATGGACATCCACAACCCAAAATACTCCGTTCTTCTCCTGGTTATCTATCCTTAGAATTCAAAGTAGATACTATTGTTGTTTCAAACAATAAATTAAATGTTAAGCCTCATGCTATATTAGATAAAACACCGGGACATTATTCTGTACCTATTTTTCAAATTCCCTTAGTGAATGTTTCTACAAATGCTAAAATAAATCTAGTTAGAAGTGAGCCCATTGAATTGATTGGATTTAACCCAAAAATTAATGAAAATGAAAAATTCAATGATGGGTCTATTGCTCCTAAGGATTATTTAAAAAATTTTCCAAATTCAAAAAGTATGTCAATCAGTTCATCTGGAGAGATTAATGGTAATCAAGTATCATCATTGCATTTGGATATCATTAAAAATATTAATGGTAAATGGTTCTGGTATAAGAAAACAAATATTGAATTAAAGTGGAATAATCAGAAAAAAGCAGAGATATTATCTGATCATTTGATGAGCCCTATTCGATCTCCGAATATTCAAATAATGAGTCCCAATGTTCAGATCCCTGATTATATGTATTCGAATAACCTTATTCGAATTGATATTAATTCCGATGGATTTTTCCGAATTCCTCTAGACAGTCTATTTTCTTTAGACCCATCTCTTCAATATGTGGACCATGAATCTATTCAACTGTTTAATAGTGGTACGGAACAATTATTAGACTATGATCCTGACTTAGGATTGATCTTTTATGGCAAAAAAGCACCCCCCCTGACCGGTGTTGAATATGAATATAACCTTTATACGAATACTAATCATTATTGGTTGACTTGGGGTGACTCACAAGGTTTACGTTATTCTTCCGAAAATGTTTACCCTCTTCAAGATATAAATCAAATTGATGCCCCATTATCATTCAATTCAATTATAAAGTTTGAAGAAAACGATCATTTTCAAAGTCTGCCAGATCAAAACACCACGGATCAGTGGGATAGCTTTGACCATTATTTCTTTTCACCAACGATTGTTGGAGGCGGTAGCCAGAATTTTGGATTGTATATAACAGATGCATCATTAGATGGTACCTATAATATAAAAGTTAGATTACAAGCTATTATAGATGGGTCTCGAAGAATTAATATCAGTTTAAATAATAGGTTTTTAGGTTCCGCTGAATGGAATGGTAATACAAGCTTTGAGTTTTTATCTGACCAGTTTTTAAATGATGATTTAATTAATGGACTAAACCAATTACATATCAGTGTTGAAAACTTAGATGGTATGGTTGATCGTGTAGCGCTTGATTGGGCTGAACTTAGATATGACCGAAAGTACAAAGCCGGTAATGAGAAACTATATTTTAAAAAGGACAATAACTATTCTTTAACAACTCAATTTACTATTAGTGGATTTTCTTCTTCTGATATATTGCTTTATAAAATGGGAGAAACAAGATTAACTGACTTTATTGTTACCCAATCAGAAAATAGTTTGAGTGTTGTCTTCCAAGACCAGACATATAGTGAATCACAAAAGTATTTTATCACTTCTTTAAGTGACATACCCTATCCTCAATCCATTAAAAAAGTAGATCCCCTTTTGGATATACATTTGGAACAATCTAATTATATTATTATTGCACCAGATTCGTTTAGGCAAGTCCTAACACCAATGATCAATCACTATAATGCCGTGTTTAAAACACCGGAATCTATTTACAGGACTTACTCAAATGGAGTATTGGATCCTCATGCAATTAAGGAGTTCCTTTTAGATGCTCATATAACCTGGTCAACCATTCCTGAATATGTTTTAATTGCCCAAGATCTCAATATACCTGCAATGTATGTTCAAACTGTTGGTATGGGAGCTACCTATTCAGATTATTGGTATACTCTATTAGAGGGGAGTGATTATGTCCCTGAGGTCTCCATTGGTAGATATCCGGCAAGAACCATATTTGAATTAGAAACAATGGTAAACAAAAATATGCATGTTATCAATTCATCAGATAATATATGGGAGAACTCGGTTCTAATGATTGCAGGATATAATGAACAGTTTAGATTTCAAACAGAAGATTTGATAGCGAATATTATAGATAAAGGATTTTTCCCCGAACGATTATTTGTAGATATGTATTCAGAAAATAGTCCTTTCTATGGTACTACGGATACATTGATTAATTATTTCGGGCGAGGCCTTTCTTATATTAATTTTTTTGGTCATGGCGGTGGAGCTGTTTGGGGTGATAGGTCACTTTTCACATTGGATGATATTGGTCGTCTAAATAATAATAAGACACCATTTATTACTAGTATGACATGTTTTACTGGTGATGCTAAAAACCCAAACTCACTTGGAAGAAATATGCTCGCACACCCTCAAGGAGGTTCTTATGGGTGGCTTGGTTCTTCAGGATTGGGTTGGGTTATAAATGATTATTTATTATTGGACCGTATTCATAGCAAACTATTTAGCTTAGATAATAGTGAATTGCCCATAGGCCCACTTATCAACCAAGCAAAATTAGAGTATTTATTCACAAATATCACCTTTCCGGAAATAGCAATAAGTATATTATTTCAATTTAATCTTTTAGGTGATCCGGCAATCAATATTTCCAATGGTAATACACTTAATATCCAACCAGACAGTCATTTAATTGATTCAGGTTCAGAAATACAATTAAATATTAATTCTGTGGTAGTTGATTCTTTATTCTTGAATTGGTATGATGGTGATCATATCCCCATAACTGATAGATTAAATATTGATGATATAATAATAGATGTGCCAGATAATATTGATACTGGTCAAGTAACTCTGGTGGGAGTTTATAAGGATAACAATCAGGTAAATAACCGATTTTCAATACAATATATGGTCAATGGAACATATTTAGATATTCAAAATATTGAACCAGAATACCCAATTTATGGAGATAGTATTTCATTTGATGTTTTTTTAGAAGATCAATTAGATATCGCGAGTGTAGAATGCTGGGTTGATGAATCTTTTTATACCGACTTGAGCATCTATAATGAATCTATATATAGGTTAGATGAAAAGATTGCAGTACCTATCTCAGGGAATATGATCTCTTTTCAAATCAAAGTTAAAAATTCCAATGATATAGAAAGTTGGTCAAACCCTGTTGATATATATTCATTTTCTGAAATAGATGTACGCCCAACGTCACTTTCTTTCCCTGATATAAGTAGAATAGGATTATTGAGTAAAATAAAAAATCATTCCAATAGTTATGGGGATTATGATTTGTCTTTGGATGTAAAATGGGAATCAGATTCGATTTACCAGCAAATAATATATGATTCATTATTCATTTCTCCTTTTGAAGAAGTCACAGAAATCATTGATTTACCATTACGTTCCGGGTCTCATGATTATCGATTTACAATTCATAATAAAAGAAAATTCGTTGAGGACATGATTTATACTATTGATACAACAATTCTAACCGATCGATTTTGGATTACTAATAATTATGGCACTACTGAAGATTTAATAAAGAGTGATACAGTACAATATGAAGCAGTTAATCTATTTATTACTCCTAACCAGACAGAACAAAATGAAATAATATTTTTTAACAATAATATAACCATCCAAATTGATCAGCAACCAAGTTTAAACCCAATTATTGATCAGGATAATTTTAATGAGTTAGGTATCCAAGTTAATGGACTGTATCCATGGTCAGCATCTTGGAATATTCAGAGAAATTATGGCTCTGATACTTCGCTCTACACATTTGATGAGGAAATAGGATTATGGGTCATTATTTCAGGCGAATGGGAAGAAAATAAATATCAGTTCAGCGGCAATGGATCAGGAAGTTATGTTTGGATGCAATCCACTGATCGATTAGGACCTGTGTTAGAGGCAACTATAGATGGCAATTATTTATTAAAGGATAATTATATTAGTTCAGAACCTGAAATAATTATTCTAGCAAGGGATGAGAATGAAATCAAATTACATGATGAACAAACAAAATTTTTTAAAAATGGTCAAGAATGGTCCATTTTTAATGATATCGAGATTACAAGACATGAATTATTAACTAGAATTACTTTCAATCCCATTTTATCAATAAATGATACTATGATAAGTTTTGTTACTTCCGACAATATGGGGAATGAATCAGATACTCTTATTTTAGATTTTATTATTGCGCCAGATATGAAAATTATTGACTATGGTAATTTCCCCAATCCATTTAATAAAGCAACTAGGTTTTCATATGAACTAACACGTACTACGGATGATCTCAATTTAAAAATATATACAGTTGATGGACGTCACGTCAGAGAATATAGCAGTGGTAATTATTATTTGAATTCGCCTCTTAATACTAGTGGTTATCATGAAATATTATGGGATGGTAGAGATCAGTGGGGTGTTGAAGTCGCGAATGGTATTTATTTTTATAAGTATAATATTAAGTATGATGGTAAAAGCTATAATTCTATAGGTAAAGTAGCTAGATCAAGATGAGGAGCTTACCTATATTATTATTATTCAGTTTTTTATTTTGTACAGGTAAATATGGTGATGCATTTTTAGGATTAGGTACCTCTGCAAGAAATCTGGGTCTTGGTCAGTCGACAGTAGCAGATATAGGCAATGCTTCAGGATTCAATATCTCTCCGGCATCCATATCATCAATAAAGAATAAAACTTTTTATTTACTTTCGGTTAATCAATATGGACTTGCAGAATACTTTAGTAGTGGTTTGGCGGGCCCTTTTAAAAATAATCAGTTTATTAGTTTTAATATTTCTGGTTTAATAGTAGATGATGTTCAGATACGTCCAGACTTAGGATATATAGGTTCTTACCAGGAAAGACGAGATACAGTTCGAGCACTATTTCAAAGCGGGTATGATTCATTTAATGATCTAGAATTTGCTTTAACTACTACATATGTAAAATTTTATCAAAGTGCTATCAATATGGGTTTCAATAAACTTTATTATGAATTACCAATTGGTATCAATGTAAGATTAATTAAGAAAAAGCTATATGATAAAGAAGCCAGTGGCATAGGAATGGATTTAGGTACAATATTGTCATTAAAATTATCTGATTTTTTTTCATATCGATGGTTAGGCAAATTTTCTATAGGTGTAAGCATCAATAATATATACGGTACACATCTGGTCTGGTCTAATGAATTAAAAGATATTATTCCTATGCAAATCATAAAAGGTATTGCGTATGAACAATCTGTTAGAAAAATCAATACACATATTAAATTATTAACACAGACAAATGACCTTTATCCAAATGATCTTCAATATGGTATTGAATTAAGTCTAATGAAAAACTTTTTTGTGAGGATAGGTGAGCGTGCAGGAACCAATCAAGGAGGGGTTGGCTTCAAAAGCAAGATTATTAAAAATAAAGAAATAAAAATAGATTATAGTTTTGGTAATCATGATCTTGGTGATGCACACCGTTTTAGTATTGAATTGGAATTTTGAAAAATATTTATCAAATAGAATTACTTTTTCTATTTTGCGCCTTAATAAGTTGCAATGTTCCAACAGAAAGGGATATTCTTTTATCACCTCCTAAGTTAGTTGAAAAATCAAGGTTAGATGCTCAGGTTGAACTTGGGATAGATTCAGATAATATTCAAAAACCTGGAATCTTGGTTATGTGGCATCCCAATAACGAAGTTGATATAGAAGGATATTCTATATTTAGAGGACAAGAATCAATAGGATCAATAATTGAATTTGACACAATAGCAGAAATCAGAATAAATAATCAATTCACTTATGATACTCTTTATTTGGACACATCAGTTAGTAATTATATAGAATATTATTATTTTGTTAAAGTAAAAGACATAAATGGGCATTATAGTCAACCTTCTGATACAATTTCTTATATATTGAATTATTATTCTGATGCAATTTCGCCCACAAATATCATTTCTGATTCATTACCAATTTTTCGTTGGATAGATAATATTGATGATTATCAATATACTAGTGAATTTGTAATTCGCCTCGAAAAATTTGGGCAAGACAATTTTCAAACGATTTGGGTAAGCCATTTTTATAATGTATGGTTTGGGTATGAAAATACTAGCCCTATATCATTTCAATATTTCCCCGCTACGGTTTTTTGGGGAGGGACAAGTGAAACTTTTCATGCTAATGCGCCAACTAATGTAATATCCTGTTATGGCAGGAATGCAGTACTAACTCAAGGTTCCTATCGTTGGAAGATTAAATCAATAACCAAGTTGAATAATATTACTGGTCTTGATGAGAGGAGTGGCGAGTCTTTTTGGCAATACTTTGATATTTCATTTTAGTTTTTCTTATATGGCTTTGGTATAACTAGGCAAAGTGCAGGAAGAAGTGTAAGATCACAAAGCAATGCTACACCGATCATACTTGCAGATAATAAGCCAAATTGATAGGTTGGCAGGAAGGCTGAAAACAATAGGATAGAAAAGCCTGCAACAAGGATAGTGGTAGTGATCATTAATGCTGAACCAGTATTGATTATAGTAGATTTTATAGCATCCACTCTGTTCATGCCTTGTCTTAATTCTTTTCTGTAACGTAATAGAAAATGTAAGCTATCATCCACTGCAATTCCAAGGGCAACAGCAAAGGTCATAGCGGTTGGCGGGCGGATAGAAATGCCAAACCAGGCAATGACCCCCAGTATAGTAAAAATTGGTATTAGGTTTGTAACCAGACTTGCAAAAAGAATTGATCTTGCTTTAAACATAACTGCCATCACGATACTGATAAAGAATAGTGCAAGGCCAAGACTATTTACAAGCGACTGTACAAGATAGTCATTAGTCCTTAATGCGACTACGGTTGTTCCTGTACATTCTATTGAAAGATATGGAGGAAATGACCCAGACAATGAATCTAGTCTATTATATATTTTTTTCATTTCTGATGATGTCTTATTCTCTATCAAGCCAGTAACCCGTGTCATTTTTTTATCATTGCTAACCAATTTTATATCTTGTTTGGACTGTTCTTCAATTATGCGTCCTATCATCTCTTGGCTGTAGATCGCTTCAACATCATCACCTCGAATACGTTTTACCGACCTTAACAAAGTTGAAAGTGAAAAGAATCTGCTTTCTTCCATTTCTAATCTTAAAAGAGATTCAACCTTATCAATATATGGGAATATGTCTGGTTCAATTATTTTTTTATCATTACTGGGATCAATACTTATTAGAACCTCAAAAGGCAGGACCCCTCCAAAATATTTCTCCGTGAACTTTAGATCTTGATATAACTTATTTTTTGGTCTAAGGTCATCCATAAGTGAGGCATCAGTAGAGATATCTTTTATCTTATATATCATTGTAAATGAGATAATGAGAGGGATTGTTATAAAAAGCCATGGCCTCCTAGGAATTGTATTTGCAAGCCAGTACAATAATGGCGAAAAGGTGCTCCTGTTTTTATCATCGAAAGCCCTGAACAACATTATTCCTGAGGGGACTATCAAGATTGATATAAACCAAGCTATCATCACACCTAAAGCAATTTCAAAACCAAACTCTTGAACAATATTAATTGAGGTAGTTGTTAATGCAATAAAACCAATAGCAGTTGTAAGACTAGTCAAAAATATAACTTTTGACATTTGTATCATGGTAATAAGCATCGATTCTTTAGGGCTTGAATTATCTTTAGTCATATTTTCCCTGAACCTTGCTTGAATATGAATAGCGTCACTGACACCAATTATAAAAAGTAGTGTAGGCACTACATATGTCATGATATTGATCTCCAAGCCCATAAGCCCCATAAAACCTAGCAGCCATAAAACGGTAGTAAGGACTGTGATCATTGGTAGCAATACAAATACCCAGCTACGAAATATGTAGCTTAGCATTGTTATAAGTATTATTGCTATTGGAGGTAAGAAAATAAAATTGTCTCGGAGCATATATCGGACATACTCGGTACGTAGAACAGAAACGCCAGAATATGTCCACTCTGGAGATGTTTTCACAGTCAGGCCCTTAATTCTATCCATTAAATTGGTTCGATCTTTGTGATTGTTAGCTTGATCTGAAAGCGTAATAATTATTGCGCCATATTCAAGATCCTTGGATAGGACCCTTGATCCGATTGAAGGGTCAGATTGAATGTACTTTAATTTTTTTAATACACTATTTTTATCCCAAGCCTCATCCTCATCATATAGGTCTCCTATCCATGCGTTTTCATCAAGATCGCTTAGGCTAAAAATAGATAAAACATTTTTGACTTCTGGAAGGTTCTCAATCTCGTAGACCAATCCTTCAAGTTCAACAAACAACTCTTTTCTCAAACCATCATCTGGTTCATAAATTATTGTAATTACATTGTCTTCTCTGCCAAATGAATCTCTGAATGAAAAATACCTCTCAACAGCAGGATCATTTTTTGAAAATAGATGTTCTATAGAAAAATCAATTTTTAGGCTTGGGATAAAAAGGATCCAAATCGTAGTGCTCCCTGCTACAAGCGTGAGTGTATTTTTAGGATTTATGATAATCCAGCGAAATATCCGTTCTATCATGTTATAGGTTAACAAATTATTTAAATGTAAAAATTATTCTTTTAATAACTAGGTATTACTAGAGTAAGAAGGGCTTTAAAGATAGCCATTAAGATTTATATCTCATTACTCATCCAAGTTTCATAAAGCTTCATCAGTTCACACGTTAAGGGTCCCGGTTTTCCTTTTCCAATTTTTAATGAATTTACTTTTATCACGGGGATAATGCCTGAACCACTGTTTGTTAAGAATAGCTCATCCAACCGCTCAAAATCAAATACGTTTAAATTGCTAAATTTTATAGGAAAAGGAGAATTATGTAAAATGGTCTGTCTTGTTACTCCTGGTAGAACGTCAGCTTTCCGGGTAAAAAGGGAGTTATTCTCAACCCAAAAAACATTGCTGCGACTACCTTCTAATACTTTACTTTTACCATCAAATAAGATCGCATCAAAACAATTATTTTCTTGAGCATTATAGTAAGCGTTAAGGCAATCTTTATGATCTGTGGTTTTGATATGTGGATTTTTCCTAAGAGCAGAAACGGTTTTAGTGAATACACCTTTATATATTTCCAGATTAAGATTAAGCGCGGTCGTGTAGATAATTAACTTTTGAGGGACTAATAAAATACGAGCTCTTTGATCAGGCTCCTTGAATTGATCAATAACTTCTTCAATCATATCTTCAATTTCTTCGCGGGTGAAAAATATTTTAAGACCAATTTGTTTTGCTGAATCAAAAAGGCGGTTAAGATGTGGTTTAAGAAAAATGGGCTGATGGTTAAGTGTTCTGAAGGTCTCATAAAGGCCTGTTTCAAAATCAAATAAGTCTGATCCAGGCTGGAGTTGCTCCGTATCGTATAATTTCCAGTGCCCATTTACTAAAGCATTAATCATGTGACTACTTAAAGACAGTGTTTACATTCTCATATATCTCAATATTTCTTTTGTCAATCTGGGACCTCCCCCAATCAATGAGAGAAAAGAGTACGAGAAGTGCACTAGCACCAATAAATACAGCTATCAATGCACCAGAAAAAATTAAATAAAAATAAAAGGGGTTCTGTTCCATATAAACCTTTTTTATCTAACTCTGAATGAATTCTATTTTACAATCTAGTAAAAATATAATACTATGTTAATAATCTTTTGAACTAGTAAATGTTTCCAATGAAAGAATCTTACAATTGTCGTAAAATTTCCTTTGATAATTTTCAGTATATCAATCATTAATTAATGGTAGGCCAATGTCTTCAAATCAATTAGATAAAACATACAGACCCAACTTAGTTGAAGATAAATGGTACGAGCATTGGATTGAGCAGGATTATTTCACTGCTGACCCTAATTCAGATAAAGAACCATATACTATTGTCATTCCACCCCCAAATGTTACTGGGATGCTTACAGTAGGGCATGTCCTAAATAATACGATACAGGATATTTTAATACGCAAAGCACGCATGGAAGGTAAAGAGGCCTGTTGGATTCCTGGTACAGACCATGCTTCTATTGCCACTGAATCGAAAGTTGTCTCGATGCTTCACGAAAAAGGTATCAATAAGAATCAACTATCTCGGGAAGAATTTTTGGAGCATGCTTGGGAGTGGAAAGAAAAATATGGTGGGATTATTATTCGCCAACTTAAAAAGCTGGGTTGTTCCTGTGACTGGTCAAGAGAAAGATTTACAATGGACGAAGGCTATACAAAGTCTGTCCTGACTGCTTTTGTTAAGTTGTACGATAAAGGACTTATATATAAAGGTCATCGCCTTGTCAACTGGTGTCCTGTATCTAGATCTGCTATTAGTGATGAAGAGGTGATTCACAAAGAAAAGCAAGGCTTCATTTGGCATTTTCGTTACCCTATCACAGACTCTGATCAGTATGTCATCGTTGCAACAACTCGACCAGAGACGATGCTTGGCGACACAGCTGTAGCAATACACCCAGAAGATGATCGTTATCAAGATCTGGTTGGCAAAACGGTATCCTTACCTTTAGTTGGAAGACAAATTCCTATCATCGCAGATACGTACGTAGACCCTGAGTTTGGTACTGGTTGCGTAAAAGTGACCCCTGCCCACGACCCTAATGATTTTGCTATGGGAGAACGCCATGATCTTGAATTCATTAATATAATGAATGATGATGCATCGCTTAATTCAAATGTCCCAGAAAAATATAGTGGTCTATCTCGTGAAGATGCTCGTGAAGCTATTGTCTCTGACCTTCAATTATTGGGGTTGCTTGATAAAAAAGAAGAACATGTAAACAATATAGGTTTTTCTGAGAGGGGTGATGTGCCTATTGAGTTTTATATGTCTGAACAATGGTATATGAAGATGTCTGAACTTGCGAAGCCCGCTCTTGATGCAGTAAAAAATGGTCACGTAAAATTTCATCCAGACCACTGGACTAAAACGTATGACCACTGGATGGAAAACATCAGGGATTGGTGTATCAGTCGACAATTATTATGGGGACATCAAATACCTGTATGGTATCATAAGTCGGACAAACATAAGATTCATGTATCGGTAGGAGGACCAAGTGATCCTGAAAACTGGATCCAAGATAATGATGTATTGGATACATGGGCCAGTTCTTGGCTCTGGCCCCTAGGGGTACACTCGTGGCCAGAGGAAGATGAAAACCTAAAGAAATTCTATCCGACTGATACTCTTGTTACCGGGCCTGATATTATTTTCTTTTGGGTTGCAAGAATGATTATTACAGGTTTTGAATTCAAGGCCGAGGCGCCCTTTAAAGATGTCTATTTCACATCTATCCTTAGGGATGAAACAGGAAAAAAATTAAGCAAATCCTTAGGGAATTCTCCGGACCCTTTTGACTTGTTTGATGAGTTTGGTACTGATGCGGTGAGGTTCGGCACCATGCTAATGGCTCCCCAAGGTCTTGATGTCCTTTTCTCAAAAGAAAGGCTTGAAGTCGGCAGGAATTTCATGAACAAACTTTGGAATGCATGCCGTTTTATACAGTTAAATCTTGGAGAGGAATGGGCTTCAAAGGTCCACTTAGACTATGAAAATACTGACCTAGAACTACCAGAGAGATGGATCATTAGCAGATTATCAAATATGATCCAGGACTACAATAATCAGTTAGACCGTTTTCATTTTAATGAGGCTGCAAAGGACCTATATGAATTCACTTGGAATGATCTATGTGATTGGTATCTAGAGATCGCAAAGAATCGATTTTATGGTGAAGATGAATCAAAAGCAGACATAGCTAAAGTTGTTGCCATAGAATGTATAAGGGCTGTCCTCACTCTCTTACATCCTTATTCACCATTTATAACTGAAGAGCTCTGGTCACATTTCAAGCCTGATGGCTCATCAGATCTTATCATTATGCCTTGGATAAAAAATGGTTCAACTCAGGATAAGGAGGCTGAGGATGATATGGATATTTTTAAAGAAGTGATAACATCTATACGGTCCATACGAAGTCGTATGAATGTAGCCCCTTCTACACGCTGTGATCTGGTTGTGAGGTGTAATGACGACCAAAAACTATTTATTGATGAACACACAAACTTAATTCAAGCCTTAGCGGGCATTAACAATTTATCGACCGGGAAAGGCCTTGATAAGCCTAGCCAGTCTGCTACGGCAGTATCAGCGGGGATGGAATTGTACATTCCACTCAAAGGATTAGTAGATTTAGAAGGAGAAAAAAGCAGAATGGAGAAACGTATCTTAGAAATAGATCGTTTACTTACCTCGATTAATGCAAAACTATCCAATCAGAATTTTCTCCAACGCGCACCTGAACCAGTCATTGAAAAAGAACGGTCTAATTTGAAAAAACTAAATCAAGAGTTAGAAAAAGTAACGGCCAATTTGAAAGTGCTTAAATGAAAAATATCCTATTTATACTACTAATTAATTTTGTTCTCATAGCGCAACCAGAGGATGCAACTCTGACCATTTATAAGGACGGTACGGCAATGGTTAAGCAACCTGTAGGTTGGTCAATTCCAGCTGGTTACAGTTATGTTACTTGGAGTAGTCTGCCTAATGGTATATACCGCGATACGCCTTTTCTAAATATTGAGGGTGCTGATATTCTTTCTCAGAGGTTCAATGACAATATATTTACAGGCACAGATTTCTTTAAATCCTTGAGAGGAAAAGAGATACAGGTCAAACCAAAAAGTCGTAAATTAGTAAAAGGCACGCTTCTTGAAATAAGTGCAGCGTCTGTAACCATATCCCATCAATCTGGAATAATGTCTTTCAATAGAGGTGAATTAGAATACCTTGGTAACAAAACAAATGAGCTTAGTTTGCCTACATTTAATCCGTTTTTATCTTGGGACTTGAAATCTAAATCAGATAAGACCATTAAAGGTGAATTAGTTTATAGAACAAAAAACTTTTCCTGGAATACTGTATATCGATTAAAAGTTCTTAATGAAGAAAAAGGAGAATTAATTGCTGAAGCAGTTATTTCAAATACTTCTGATATGAGCTTTGGTAATTCCTCTTTGAAGCTAGTTGAGGGTAATCTCAATAGATATAATGAAAAACGTCCAAGGCCAGAGCGTTTAAATAGACCAATGACCATGGCTGCACAAAATGATGCATCATCAATGATGGATAAAAATGAATTAGGTGATTACCATATTTATACATTGAATGAAAAACATGACCTTGGAGCAAAAGAAAATATCACTGTTAGAATGTATGGACCGCTGGACATAGGTTACTCCAAAAAATATGTTTTTGAAAATAGCGAACGCCGACAAAAAGAAGAGCCCTTAGAGGTTCAACTTACAATGAATAATACAGAATCAAACGGACTTGGTATATCCCTCCCTGGAGGGAAGGTAGAGATGTACGCATTTAATAAAGCCAATGGATTAGAGTACATCGGAGCAGATAATATGGGCCAAGTACCTAAAGGTCAATCTACTACATTAACCTCTGGCCGCGCTTTTGATGTAATTGGCAATCGCAAAGTTTTAAACTACGATCGACAGCGTAAGAGCGAGGAAGCAGTTATCGAAATCAAAGTGACCAATGCAAGAAATGAAGATATTGATGTTCTACTGATCGAACATATCAATGGTGATTGGATCATCAAAGATGAATCTCTGAACTATCAAAAGAAAGACGCATCTACTGTTCATTTCCCGATATCATTAAATGCTGGTGAGACAAAGAATGTTTATTATACATACAGAAAAGAGTGGAAATAAATCCCTGAGAAAGGGAATAATTGAACCTTACTGATTCTATTTCGAATCTAAAAGGAATTGGGTCCCAACGCCAAAAAGTACTCAGTAAATATGGGCTCAATTCACTTGAAGACCTATTGTACTATTTTCCCAGAAAGCACCTTGATCGTACAATATTAACCCCTATAAACGAATTTTATAAGGATAGAAATGTTACCTTAGTTGCTAATGTGGAGACATTTGGTGTTAAGCGCATACGGCGAGGAAGTATGTTTCAGGTTATTGTTTCAGATGGTTCAGGACTCTTGACATTGAACTGGTTCAATGGTGTTCGCTATGTAAAAGATCTTTTCAAAGTAGGAGACAAATTAGCAATTAATGGAAAGGTTGAATGGTATAATGGTTTTGCTATAACTCATCCAGAATTTGAGAAACTTCAAGATGATGAGGATCCCCTTCAAACGGGTAAAATAATTCCAATTTATCCTCTAACTCAAGAACTGAAAGCGGTGGGTTTAGATCAGCGTATTTTTAGAAAAATGATCAAAGAAACATTTGGTTCTGATCTAGTAATACCAGAGATAATGCCAAAATATATTTTAGAAAATAATGACCTGGTCAATTTAGATAAAGCCTTACAGTTCATACACTTTTCAGATGGTTTAAGTGAACTTGAATCTGCAATAAGAAGGTTAAAGTTTGATGAGCACTTTTTTCTACAGTTATTGTTAGCATTAAGGAAAAAGAATATTCAATCCTATGGGGCAAAACGTTTAATTGATGTTGGGCCTTATTTCAGGCCAGTATCAGAAACTCTGGACTACCAACTTACCAATGCTCAAAAAAATGTTATACAAGAGGTACACCTGGATATGAAGAAAGCCTATCCTATGAACCGTTTAATTCAAGGAGATGTAGGCTGTGGAAAAACTATTGTTGCCATTTTAGTTTCAACCCTAGCAGTTGGTAATCATGTGCAGGTTGCAGTTATGGCTCCGACCGAAATTTTGGCTAGGCAACACTATCATTCTTTTAAAGAACAATTAGATAAAGTAAAAATAGCTTGCTCATTATTGGTTGGTAAAATGAAGAAATCTGACAGAGAACCAATCCTGAGTGGATTGAAAAATGGTGATATACCTGTTATTATAGGAACGCATGCCTTGATCCAAGAAGATATTCTTTTTAAAAACCTGGGTCTGGCTATCATAGATGAGCAGCATAGGTTTGGAGTTAATCAACGAGCTACGCTACTAGAAAAAGGAAGGAACCCTCATGCTATGTCAATGACCGCCACGCCTATTCCTCGTACACTTGCTATTACATATCATGGCGATATGGATCTTTCAATAATTGATGAATTGCCTACCAATCGTATTCCTGTCGTTACAAAAGTAGTAGAGCCACAAAGAATGAATAATGTTTATAAGTTCATTCGAGAAGAGGTTTCAGCAGGGAGGCAATGTATAGTCGTATATCCTCTAGTAGAGGAGTCAGAAAAATCAGATTTGGCAGCTGCAGTGGAAGCTCATGAAGAGCTGTCAAGAATACAATTCCCGGATTTTAATTTAGGGCTGGTACATGGAAAAATGAAGTCTGAAGACAAAGATGACATCATAAATAAATTTGAGCAAAATAAAATAAATATTTTAGTTTCAACTACTGTAGTTGAAGTAGGGTTAGATATCCCTAACGCTACAGTGATGTTAATAGAACATTCAGAACGGTTTGGTTTAACACAATTACATCAATTACGAGGGCGAGTAGGTAGAGGGTCAGAGAAGAGTTATTGTGTTTTGGTCAGAAGAGATATTACAGATTCATCTCGCAATCGTCTCTCAATTATGGAAAAGACAAATGATGGTTTTATTATTGCGGATGAGGATCTCAAACTAAGGGGCCCAGGCCAATTCTTTGGTTTAAAACAGTCAGGGTTTTTCCAATATAAAATAGCTAATATGGTTACGGATGGTGCCCTTATCAGACAAGCAAGGAAGTCAGCTTTTACCTTGGCTGAGAATGACCCAGGGCTAAATGAGAGCACTCATGAGCTTATGAAAAAGACATTTATAAAAAACTATTCACAGCATTTAGATAGCATAAATCTGTCATGATGAATCATTTTGTATGGTTATAGTACGAATTAAATTCCGCGGTTCTGTTTCTAGTTTAAAACAATTACATGGAGTATAAATGGTTCAGGAGAACCCAAGCAAAGAAGAACAGTTATTTCTATATCTTGTTAGTACATTTAGGGCAAGTGCATGGATAGCCTTAGGCAAAATGAAAAATCCAGTTACTGATAATACAGAAGTTAATATTGATCAAGCATCCTACTATATAGATCTATTGGATATGCTACAAACAAAGGCCAGAGGAAATATGTCTGAATACGAGGAACAAATGTTAATTAATGCAGTTAGTGAGCTGAGAATGGAATTTATAAAAAAGAAAAATATGCCTGATCTTGAAAAAGCAATAAATAAAGATAGCTCAAGTGGAGAAAAAGAGTGATACATACTGATTACATTCGGACCAATCGCATTATAGCATTTATTGTCTTATTATTATCATTTGCTGTCTATTACAGTACTATGGCCCCATCTGTTTCATACTGGGACTGTGGTGAGTTTATTGCCGTTTCCTATACATTGGGCGTTCCCCATCCCCCTGGGAGTCCGTTATTTCTCTTGCTTGGAAGGATAGCATCACTTTTACCGTTCAGTGAGGATATTGCATTCAGGGTTAATATGTTGTCGCCTCTTGCGAGTGCCTTTGCAGTCTTCTTTTTGTATTTAAGCATTGTACAAGTTGTTAATCACTGGCGTGGCAAGCTCGAATCAACCACAGATGCTCTTGTTGTTTTCGGTGCTGGTATAGTAGGGTCTCTTGCATTTGCTTTTACAGATAGCCACTGGTTCAATGCAGTAGAGGCAGAGGTTTATGCTTTTAGTACTTTTTTTACAGCTATTGTAGTATGGCTCATACTGCTATGGAGTGAGAAAGCAGACGAAAAAGGCCATGAAAGGTATATTCTAATAATCGCCTATATGATAGGATTGGCTACTGGTTTGCATTTGTTAAATCTTCTCACCCTCCCATTTGTTGCCCTTGTTATATACTTTAGAAAATTCAGATTTGAGTGGGCATCCTTCGCTATTACAATGGCAATAACCGGAGCTGTTTTTTTTATTATTCATAATGTGATTATTAAAGGGATGCCAAAGATTGCAGATGCAATTGGAGTAGAACTTACTGCCCTTCTTATTCTGGCAATATTTGCTGCGATGGTCACGGTTATTTCTAATAAACAAAAATTAATGTCAGTAGCGTTGACATCAATGGTCCTCGTATTGATAGGCTATTCTACTTACGCTATGATTTTTATTCGTTCAAACCAGAATCCTAGTATTGATGAGAATGACCCAGAAACTGTTGAAGCATTTATCTCATACCTTGAAAGAGAGCAATATGGTGATGTGGGAATGCTACCTCGGCGCTTTAAAGGTATTTCGCCTATACATGAAGTGGTAGGATATCCTGAAGGACCTAATAGAGAATTTTCGAGTTTACAAAGAAGAGATTACAGTGGACACCAGTCAGATAAGCAGTGGCAGTTCTTCTGGGACTACCAGATACGCAAGATGTATAACAGATACTTCCTATGGCAATTTGTTGGACGCGGACCCGCTACAGACCCAGGCGTTTTAAGGATGGGTGCAAAAAATAGTGAAGATGGTATCGATATAACACAATTTGGAATACCTTTGGCATTCATCCTTGGTATCCTTGGGATGTTCTATCACGCATATCGTGATGATAAAATGGCATTCTCTGTCATGTCATTATTCATTATGACTGGTTACGCAATTATCATTTACCTAAATCAAGATGACCCCCAGCCACGGGAAAGAGACTATTCTTATGTAGGAAGTTTCTTTGCATTCTCTGTATGGGTCGGTGTAGGTACCGCGGCCATAAGTGAATGGATAACAAAATACGTTAAGGATGGTGAGCTTAGTAAAAGACTTATCTCGCTGGCTGTGGTCTTACAAATTATTTTTGTGCCTTTTGTAATGGCAAATTCAAATTATCACTCTCATTCTCGATCTGGAAATTTTGTTGCTTGGGACTATAGCTATAATCTTCTTCAGTCGTGTGGGCCTAATGGTATTATCTTTACTAATGGAGATAACGACACTTTTCCTTTATGGTATCTTCAGGAAGTTGAAAAGGTTAGAACGGATGTAGCTGTAGTAAACCTAAGTTTATTGAATACCCCATGGTATATCAAACAATGGAGGGATAAGCGTCCAAAAGAAACCAGCTTTATAACACTGAGTGATCTACAGATTGACAGGTTGACCTCTAGTCTTCAGCGCTGGGAAAAACAGAAGGTTCAGGTTCCTGTATATAATGACCCAAAGAATGACAAAGGTTACATAGAGTGGGAAATGAGGCCTACTTATCAAGGTCAAGCACTCAGAGTCCAAGATATGATGATAATGCGTATTATTAATGATGCCTCATGGAGGATCCCAATATATTTTGCCGTAACTGTTTCACAGCAGAATCGTATTGGATTAGATAAATATCTAGATATGCAAGGATTAACGTTCCAGTTGAAAAGCCATAAAACAAAACCAGTAGACACTGAGAGTATGTACGCAAATCTTATGACAGACATAGGTCCGAAAAGTTGGTATACAGATTTTGACCATTCAGTTTTTTACAATAAGATGGAAGATTCTAATCACTGGTCAAGAGAATATCAACCTGGATATATGTTTAGAAATCTTGGTAATGAAAGAATATACTATAATAAACAGACCAAGCGACTTCTTCAGAATTATAGAAGTGCCTACGTACAACTAGCATTTACTTTATACATGGATTATCAAAAAAAGAACAATAAGAAGAAGGATAGGTCAGAACAAGAATTAGCGGACCTTAAAGAAAAGATTGTTCTGATCCTTGATAAAATGGAAGAAAAGATTCCTACTAATACTATTCCTATTCAATCAGAAGACCTTCATCATCAAGTAGCTCGTATCTACGGAGACCTTGGTGAAACAGAATCAATGAAAGAGATTATGGAAACATTGATTGCTCGTGATAATGGAAAGCCTCTCAATAAGGTTGATTATGCAAACACATTCTACAGAGAACTAAATGATACTGAATTAGCTATTAGTATTTTGGAGGATATGAGACTAACATATCTACAATTAGAGAGTATGGTAAGATCAAGAGGTTTTGGAAATAACACAGTTCGAAAAGGTGAATGGGCACGATGGGAAAAAGCCTATTCCGAAATTATATCATCACTTATATTTATCTATAGAGAGACGAATAAATTAGAAGAAGCTGAAATACTTTTATCTGATTGGGTCATTCGATACCCTCAAGATAAGAATGCAGAAGAGATCCTCGAAAAGATCCGTTTCGGCGGATAAATAACGCAGGTCAATATGACCAAGGGCCAACCTTTAGTTTCAATTATCATCCCACATTGGAATGGTATTGAAATCCTTTCTGAGTGCATTGACTCATTACTTAAAACTAACTATGGCTCTTATGAGATTATCATTTCAGATAATGCATCTAGCGATGGCAGTCAAGATTGGGTAAAGAGCAACCACCCCAATGTAAGGCTTTTAGAAAATGATCAAAATTATGGATATGCTGGAGGATGTAATCGAGGTGCAAAAATTGCAAAGGGAGACTATTTAGTTTTTTTAAATAATGATACTATTCAAGATACAATGTGGTTGGATCATCTTGTTACAATAATGATCCAGAATGATAATATTGCGGCCGTACAACCAAAGATTTTAAACTACTACAAACAAAATTTATTCGATTATGCTGGTGGCTCTGGTGGTATGATGGATATTTTTTGTTACCCATTTGCAAGAGGTCGTTTATTCTTTGAACAGGAAGAAGATAACGGGCAGTATAATGACCTCAGGCAGTGTTTTTGGGCTTCTGGAACGGCTATGATGGTCAGGGCCAGCCTTTTTAAAGCGGCAGGAGAATTTGATGAGGTATTTTTTGCTCACATGGAAGAAATAGATCTTTGTTGGCGTTTACAAGCAATGGGATATACAGTTTGGGTAGATCCAAGTTCAGTTATTTATCATAAAAATGCAATTTCATTACCGATGCACACCCATCGTAAGTATTATTTAAATCATCGCAATTCTCTTCTAATGTTATTAAGTAATTATTCATTACCAGTTGCATTTTATATTGGAACAATAAGAGCAATGCTTGAGTTTGTTGCGCTGGGTTATGCGCTGATCAAGTTTGATCACAGGCATGCCTCTGGAATTATCCGCTCAGCGATATGGATACTGTTGCACCCTCACACTATAATCAAAAAACGTTATTGGTTCAGCTCTATTAGAAAGGTCAAAGATAAGAACTTATTTAAAAACATGTGTAAGACTCCTATTGTTCTAGCTCATTATCTATTCGGAAAAAATACCTATCCAGAAATAGAGCTTAAAGCGGATTGATATATATCACGTCTATCAGGGTCTAACTCTTTCATATCCTTAAGAAATTCTTTTTGTCCAAGCATTGATAGCATCTTTGCAATTTTCTCTGAATGCACCTTCATGAAATATTGGGTGTAGTTATCTCTACCTAGATCTCTATAAGATTGAGAAAGTCCGTCTAGCATTGTATCTAACTCCTGTATGACTCCATCCATATCGCCATCTTTAAAAAGATCAACGGCTATAAACCATGCTAGCCTTGCTTTCCGCAGGCCAATATTTCGATTTAGATTATCAACAAGAGTTACGCGTGACCCCCATCCTTTTCGATACTCTGATGATGAGCCACGTAAGGCAATATCTCTGGCAAGCTCAAAGGACCCATTCCCTCCATTAAATTCGTAAGTATCAATTTCTCCCGCTAAAATAAGATGTGCATAATATGCAAGGAAACCAGTAAGCGGTTCAAAAAGCACCGGGTCATAATAAAGACTATTCCCTGAATTATAAAAGAATTGAACACTTTTATCAAAATAGCGTAGGTCCCCACCATTTGAGAACAGAGCTTGGCAGTTATAGATCGATTCGTTACCTTTTTCTGTTACACCTTCAAATATGATCTGGATATAGATAGGGACTGAAAGGTCACTATAGTTGTCATCCCAGGTTGTGCTTAAGAAGAATCTTTGAATATCATTCTTCATATTGATCACATCCTGTTTTTCTTCACTCCTTAGAAGTCTATCATCCAGAGTAACATTCACAGAAGAGAATTGGCAAAAAACTATATTAAAGAAAATAATAAATGATATGAGGAATATGTTTCTTTTTGCCATATCCAGAAATTGATAATAAAGGTTTTTGTTTACAAGGTGTTTGTATTTAGTCTATCTGGGTAATTTATACTATGGCAAATATTAAAGATTTATTAAAAATAGAAAGTTATGACTCTATTCGTTCAATACTTTTCTCTGCAGGCGAATTGGGCCAAAAAGAAAATGTTGAGGTTTATGTTGTTGGAGGTTTTGTAAGAGATCTTTTAATGGGGAGACCAATTAATGATATTGATATTATGATTGTAGGTGAAGGGATTCCCTTCGCTAAAAAGCTGGCTGTAAAGGTAGGAAGAAAGAAAGTGATTCCATTTAAAAAATTTGGCACAGCACTTATTCCAAATAATGATCTTCAGATAGAGGTAGCGACAGCAAGGACGGAGGCGTATGAGGATGACTCAAGAAAGCCGTCAAAGGTAAATTACACTGATTTAAAAGGGGACCTTTTACGTAGAGACTTCACTATAAATGCAATGGCAATGGATATTCACCCTTCCAGATTTGGGGATTTAACAGATCCATTTGGGGGTATAGCGGATATTGAAAATAAGATTCTTAGAACACCCCTTGATCCAGATGAGACATTCTCTGAAGACCCTCTTAGGATGATGCGTGCAGCTTATTTTGCTTCAAAGTTAGGATTCCAAATTGAGCAAAGATGTCGTAAATCGATCAAAAATCAGGCATATAGAATAGACATTGTTTCTATGGAAAGAATTCGTGATGAGTTTATAAAAATACTTAATACCAAAAAACCTTCTATAGGTCTCGTTATTCTTCAGAAAACTGGATTAATGAAAATAGTATTCCCTGAAATACATGTTATGTACGGAATGGATCAAACGTCCGAATGGCATCATAAAGATATTTTTGCTCATACTCTTCAGGTTGTTGATAATTCGGCACAATTATCAGATAAGATGGAAATAAGGTTTTCAGCATTGGTACACGATATAGCGAAACCAAATACAAGGAGGATCGATAAGAATAAGGGATACACTTTTCATGGGCATGATGCTGTTGGTGAGAGGATGATTGAAACCGTTGCAAAAAGAATGAAACTCTCAAATGAACTAAAAGGTTATTTGAAAAAACTTACTCTTTTACACCTCAGGCCTATAGCACTTGTAAAAGATATTGTAACTGATTCAGCAGTTAGAAGACTTATGGTTGCTGCAGGAGAGCACCTAGATGATCTAATGACCCTTTGTAAGGCAGATATAACCACAAAAAATCCAAAGCGGGTGAATCGGTATTTGAAAAATTTTAAAAAAGTAGAAGAGAAGATGGCAAATGTGGAAGAAAGAGATGCTATGAAAAAATTTCAATCTCCCGTGCGCGGCCAGGAGATCATGTCAATTTGCGGGCTGACAGAAGGAAGAATAGTTGGTCAGATCAAGAAAGCCATTGAAGAAGCAATCCTTGATGGTGAAATTGAAAACACTCATAAATCGGCCCTCGGTTATCTCAATGAAATAAAAGATAACTATTTGAATTAAAGCAATTAAATTTCTCATAATGTTCTTTCTGTGGGTGAGATAAAACACTTCATATTTTATAATGCGTCTAATTATCATAAAAAATAAATCAATCAAATGGATTCTGTTATCTACCATTATTAATGCACAGGGGTATACCTTGAATGATTGTATTGATATTGCCATCGGTGGTAAAAGGACGATATTATCTGCAGAGTTAGGAGTTGTCTCAGCTTCGAAAGGATTAAGAGCCTCCTACAGTGGTCTTTTACCATCTGTTC
>CENP01050860.1_pt1 | contig 22994 bp, 18 predicted proteins | sample 361281 | NCBI WGS metagenome assembly CENP01 (sample SAMEA2591122, study PRJEB7988) | marine metagenome | biome: marine biome (ENVO:00000447); feature: deep chlorophyll maximum layer (ENVO:xxxxxxxx); material: saline water (ENVO:00002010), including plankton (ENVO:xxxxxxxx) | depth 70 m | reverse complement strand
AAAATATTCAGAGATATTAAACTGGCGGCAAAAATTGTTAACAGAGATGTTAGAAAAGCAGGACTTGTAGATATTCTTGGGGAACATGGTAGTACCAATATACAAGGTGAAGAAGTCAAAAAACTAGATGTTATTGCCAATGAGGAGTTTATGTCTTCTCTCAAGCAGAGTGGAGACATATGTGCCATCTTATCTGAGGAATCAGAAGAAATTATACATGTTAAAAATTCTAGGGGTAAATACATTATTGCCATAGACCCGCTTGACGGTTCAAGCAATATAGACGCCAATGTAACAATTGGAACCATATTTTCAATTTTTAAGAGAAAATCACCTGTAGGAGATGCTGTTACCAATGAAGACTGCCTCCAAAAAGGAGAAAACCAAATTGCCGCAGGATACATTCTTTACGGGAGCTCAACCATGCTGGTTTATACTACAGGATCTGGTGTAAATGGATTTACCTTAGACATCAGTATCGGCGATTTTTGCCTTTCTCATCCACAAATCAAATCACCAAAGCACGGAAAGATTTGTTCTGTAAATATTGGCAATTACAAAGACTTTTCATCAGGCATCAAGCATTATATTGATTATTGCAATGAGAAAGGAATTACTGGACGTTACATAGGATCTTTTGTTGCTGATTTTCACAGAAACCTCATAAAAGGGGGAGTTTACATGTATCCGGGTACCCTAAAACAACCTGAGGGTAAATTGCGATTGATGTATGAATGCAACCCAATGGCATTTCTTATCGAACAAGCAGGTGGTAAAGCCACCACGGGTGATATAAGGATAATGGAAGTCAATCCAAAAGAACTTCACCAACGTGTTCCTATTATTATTGGCTCGTCAAATATGGTTGATAATGCCATGTCCCTTATAAACAGCTAATCGGTTTCAATAAAATTGGATTAATAAAGAAAATTGTAATATTGTGAAAACAAGCAATATGAATAAAAAAATTACTTTTTTAACTGTCATCCTTGCGTCAATAGTAAGTTTGACAAACGCCCAAACCCGTTATAACGACGAGGTTTTTTCTTCTGTTTCCATACAGAAAGATGTGGTTTACGGAGCAAATGCTACCATCCTTCCAATTAGACAAACTGGTCATGCAATTTTAAGACCTTTAGCGTTTGACTTTTATTCTCCTGAAAATGATGAAAAAACAGACAGACCCTTGGTTGTACTTTGGCACACAAGTGGTTTTGTTCCCCACCCAATAAATGGTTCTGCAACTGGAACTAGACGAGACTCTGCCACAGTAGAAATAGCTAAAAGATGGGCAAAAAGAGGATATGTAGTTGCTGTTCCTGATTACAGAATGGGTTGGAATCCTGCAGCAGGCACGCAGCCAGAAAGAGCTGAGCAGTTAATCCTTGCAGCATATAGAGGCATTCAGGACGCGCACACCTTTCTACGCTTTATGAGCAAAGCATATGCTGAAAACAATAACCCATATGGTATTGATACAAGTAAAATATTAATGATGGGCCAAGGAGCAGGAAGCTACATTCCTATTAACGCCGCTTTACTTAAAGATACAAGTGATTATATCAAAATTCCAACTGCAACAGATGGTAAATTCTTAAAAGATGATGGTAATGGTGGATTTATACCTATGGTCAATGAACAAATTCATGGCAACGTGTGGGGGACAAATCTTACAGTTGTTCCAAATACAACTGGAGCTCCTAATATGTTAGATACCTTGAATTACCCAAATCATGCAGACGTACAAGCTCTTGATTTTAAGATGGTTGTCAACCTAACCGGAGCAGTTGCTGATTCTGGATGGATCGAAGAGAGTACAGTACCATTTGTCTCTTTCCATTCACCAACAGAAGGATTCTCGCCTTACACTACAAGAATAGTTGTAAGCTCTGTAAGTTTTGATCCTATTATCACCGCATCTGGTGGTTATGATATACACACCATCATGAAGAGATATGGAAACAATGAAATATACCAAAAAGAAAAATTAGATGATGAAATCTCCAAAATTGCCAATTCAAAAAATGATGGACTTGATGGATTGTATCCTATGACAGGACTCGGCATCATGGATTCTAGCCCTTGGGAGTGGTGGACTGATGATACTTCACAAAACCCAAATATTCAAGCGGGTTATGATGATGCTCCAAATGCCTCAAAGGAGAGAGCAATGAATTATATCGATACAATATTTAGTTATGTAATCCCTCGTGTTTGCATAGTGTTAGATCTACCATGCGAGGCTTCAGGTGGTGTAAATAACTATACACAAAATGATTTGATTAAAATTTATCCAAATCCAGCAAAAACTGAAGTGAACATTAATTCTGAAAAAGAATTGACAAGCATTCAAATTCTAGACTTAAATGGAAAAGTTGTTGCGCGCAAAGACGCAGACAACTCAAGAATACATACAATTTCTGTTGCGAACTTACCTAAAGGAATCTACATGATCCAAACCATAGGTAAAGAATTCACGAGCAACAAAAAGGTAATTATCGAATAAAAAAAACATTGAAATAAAAAAAAGCCCTGATAACTCAGGGCTTTTTTTTTAACTCATTTTTTGGAAGAGTTTTTAAAATATACCATAGCTTCATCCATCCAATTGTTTAAATTGTTAATCCGCGTATGCGGATTTGGGTGGGTACTTAAAAACTCAGGAGGCCTAGAACCAGCGCCCAACTTTGACATTCTTTGCCAAAATTTTGGCGCTTCTCGAGGATCGTATCCTGCCATAGCCATAAACATTAAGCCCATTTTATCTGCCTCAGATTCATGCATTCTACTGAATGGAAGCATCACCCCTACTTGAGTTCCTATACCATAAGCACGATTGGCCAATTCTTGCAGCTTTTGAGGCTTCTCACTTAATGCAACATGCAGCGCAAGGCCACCCATTTGAGTGGTTAATAATTGACTTAACCTTTCATTGCCGTGCCGGGCAATTGCATGAGCGATCTCATGACCCATGATTACAGCTACACCGTGATCATTTTTTGCAATATCCATTATGCCCTGATAAAAAGCAATTTTTCCGCCAGGCATAGCCCACGCATTGACGGTTTTTTCATCAATTAAATTAAACTCCCATTGATAACCCTTTACCCTATGTTTATGATCCGCATTCTTATTAATATAATTGGTTATGGCCATGCTAATATCTTTACCTACTTTTTGCATTCTCTGAGCATCAGCACCTGTAGTAATTAGTTTACTATTGCTGAGCACCTGCTGATAACTTGTTAAACTAGAAGCCATTAATTGACTTTCTGGCAATAAATTCAACTGCTTTCTACCTGTTATAGGGACATGCGCACAAGCCCATAAAAAAAGTGCTGCAATAGCATAAAATAGCAATTGTGTTTTCAAACTTCTTATTGACATAATTTCAAGTTAAATTAAAATAAAAGCACTGCACAAGGAAAACGTTAAATTTTATATAATATTGAAGCATGTCTCCACAAGATTTTCTAAATCAACATAAGGAACACTTTTTAAATGAATTGTTGGAACTTTTAAGAATACCTTCCATAAGCGCAGATCCAGCTTTCAAGGATGATGTTTTAAAAACAGCAGAATTTGTAGCCGAAAAACTCAAGCTTGCGGGTGCAACCAAAGTTTCTATTGAACAAACCCCTGGATTCCCTATAGTATATGGTGAATACTTTAAGGACAAAGATTTACCAACTATACTGGTATATGGGCATTATGATGTCCAACCCTCCGTACCTGACGAACTATGGGATTCTCCACCATTTGAACCTATAATCAAAAATGAAAGAATTTATGCCCGTGGTGCATGTGATGACAAAGGTCAAATGTATATGCATATCAAAGCTTTTGAAAGCATGATGCAAACCAATTCAGTTCCTTGTAATGTCAAGTTCATGATTGAAGGTGAAGAAGAAGTTGGCTCAGATAATTTGGGTACTTATATCGCCCAAAACAAAGAAAAACTCTCCGCGGATGTAGTTTTGGTTAGTGATACTTCCATGATTGCTAATGATATACCCAGTATTGATGTTGGTTTAAGAGGTTTAAGTTATGTAGAGGTTGAAGTCACAGGCCCAAATATAGACCTACACTCTGGTGTTTACGGGGGTGCTGTAGCCAATCCTATAAATGTACTGTCAAATTTAATTGCTAGTTTACATGACGAAAACAAGAAAATCAATATTCCTGGTTTTTATGATAACGTAATAGAGGCAAGTAATACTGATAGAGAGGCATTAGCCAAAATACCATTCAGTATTGAAGATTATAAAAGTAATTTGGAAATTGATGATGTAATGGGCGAAAAAGACTGGACAACACTGGAAAGAACGGGTATGAGACCTACATTAGACGTCAATGGTATTTGGGGTGGGTATACAGGCGAGGGCGCCAAAACAGTACTTCCTAGTAAGGCATATGCTAAAATAAGTATGCGTTTGGTACCAAATCAAAGTTCTGAGAGAATTACAAAATTGTTTACAGAGCACTTTGAAAGAATTGCCCCCAAATCAGTTAAAGTTAAGGTAACCCCTCACCATGGTGGTGAACCTGCCTTAACACCAACTGACTCAGTTGCGTTCAAAGCAGCAAGTAAGGCTATGGAAACTACTTTTGGGAAAAAACCTATACCCACGAGAGGCGGGGGAAGTATTCCAATTGTCGCTTTATTTGAGAAAGAGCTTGGACTAAAAACTTTATTAATGGGCTTTGGTCTTGACAGTGACGCGATTCATTCGCCCAATGAAAGTTATGGATTGTTTAATTTCTATAAAGGAATAGAGACCATACCATTCTTTTACCAGTATTATACCGAACTGATGGCCAGTGATTAATCTCCTGTAAAATTAGCTTTTCTTTTCTCAACGAAAGCCTTCATACCCTCTTTTTGATCTTCTGTTGAGAATAGAATATAAAAGTTCTTTCTCTCAAAATACAGCGCTTCTTGTAGAGGTTGGTCAAATGCTTTGAGCACAGATTCTTTAGCTAATTGTACTGCTATAGGGCTCATTTCAGCAATTTTCCTTGCCATTTTTAATGCCTCAGAAAGACATAGCTCCTCAGGCACAACCTTGTTTACAAGACCCCAGGATTCTGCTGTCTTTGCATCAATAAAGTCACCCGTTAAAACCATTTCCATTGCTCTAACTTTGCCCACAGCTCTAGGTAGTCTTTGTGTACCACCAGCGCCCGGCATAACCCCAATCTTTATCTCTGGCTGGCCAAATTTTGCTGTATCACTAGCAATTACCATATCACAGAGCATGACCAATTCATGTCCACCTCCAAGGGCAAACCCACTTACGGAGGCAATCAAAGGTTTTTTGGTCTTTCGAATCTGATCCCACGTTGTAAATTGGTCTATTTTCAACATATCAATGGCACTTTTGCCTGCCATTTGTTTGATATCCGCGCCTGCTGCAAATGCTTTCCGATTTCCGGTGATGATAATTACTCTAATATTTTCATCATCATCCATTCGCTTTATCGCATCTTTTATCTCAAGCATAAGTTCTAAATTCAAAGCATTTAATTCTTTTGGGCGGTTAAGTTGAATCAGACCAATGTGCTTGTCGTACTGGAAATTTGCAATAATGAATTTATACTCCATGATTATTCGGCGGCATTTATAATTTTTATAAAGTCAAGATAGTTTAGCGATGCTCCTCCAACCAGCGCTCCATCAATTTCTGGCTTTTTGAAAAGCTCTCCTGCATTTTCTGGTTTCACACTTCCGCCATATAAAATTTTGATATCATTAGCCAAATGACCAATCTTCTCAAAAAGAGCTTCACGAATTACTCTATGCATACTGTTGGCATCTTCTGGAGTGGCCGTTTTGCCAGTTCCAATGGCCCAAACCGGTTCATATGCAATTGTTATTTGAGACCATCGCTCATGTTGTATTTGGTTTAAAGATTTTAAAACCTGCTGAACAACGATTTCTTCTGCTTTTCGTGATTCTTTTTCTTCCAAAGTTTCCCCGCAAGCAAAAATTATCTTTAAGTTGTTTTGCAATGCCTGATTTACTTTGCGCGTCAATAAATCGTGATCCTCTTTGTGGTTCAATCGTCTTTCTGAATGACCAATGAGGGCATATTCTACATGAAGAAAATCAAGCATTTGCGCAGAAATTTCACCCGTGTAAGCACCTTTTATGTTGGCACTAAGGTCTTGTGCACCTAATGAAACTAAACTGTTCGTCAAATTTTTTTCAAAGCTTTCGAGGTAAATAGATGGTGGGAAAATAATTACCTCTGACTTGAATTTTTCCAAATCAACTCTATCTCTCACATCTTTCATCAGGTTTGTAGCCTGTTCCAGATTAAGATTCATTTTCCAATTGGCGGCAATAATTTTTCCCCTCATATTATTTTTCCCAATATCGATTTGTTTTGCTTTGATCAAAAACAAATTTTATAATTTCTTTTTGATCCTCTGATAGAATTTGATTTCTTCTCTTCATCATCAACGCTGCAGTTTCAAAAAATTTATTCAATTGGAACGTAGTAAACCCTGATGCACCACCCCATGCAAAGGACGGAATGAAGTTTCTTGGAAATCCTGATCCAAATATATTGGCTCCAATACCCACAACTGTGCCTGTATTAAACATTGAATTTATTCCACATTTACTGTGATCACCCATTATCAAACCACAAAATTTTTCTCCTGTGTTTTCAAATCTATTTGATTGATAACTCCACAATTTAACATCTGCATAATTATTTTTCAAATTACTTGAATTGGTATCAGCACCCAAATTACACCATTCGCCCACAACAGAATTCCCCAAAAATCCATCGTGCCCTTTATTGCTATAAGATTGAAAAACAACGTTGCTTATTTCTCCGCCAACCTTACAAAATGGTCCTATACTGGTACCCCCATATATTTTTGAAGACATCTTGACTGCCGCATGATTAGAAATATTTAAGGGCCCTCGCAATTTAACGCCCTCCATTATTTGCGCTTGATTACCTATATAAATGGGTCCTTCTGTGGTATTAAAAGTTACATCAAAAGTTTGAACATCTCCGTCAAAATAGACTGGATAGTCCCCAATTTGCTTATTTCCTGACATAACGAGCTTTTCTCTTGAAACTGTTTGTGGTGAAATTAATTTGATATCATTCACTATTTCAGTCGGGGTTAATTTGAAAATATCTGTTAGAGACTCTATAAAATGAATGGTAGCTGTTAATTCTTTTTTGTTGGCAACCCCACCTGGTGTCCAATTTATGGCATCTTCTTTGGAGAATCTGCCGACGATAAATTGATCTCCGACATATAAACTTTCTCCAAATTTCAATTTCTTCATTTCATCAAGCAACGATAAATTAGGAATAACTTTAGCAGAAACCAAAAAGTTGTCATCGGTCAAAACAGATGGATAGGCCTGCTGAATATAATTTTCTGTCAGCCATGAAACAGAACAAGCCAAGTTTTGCCACTTTTCGTCAATTGTTAAAATACCTATCCTTGAAGTAGATACTGGGCGTAAAAATGATAAAGGTAAAAAATGCTTACGAACGTGTAAATCAGAAATAATAACGTTCATCACTGTAAAGTTACATTTAACTTACTTATTTGATTTCTCGTAACGCTTCTTGAATTTGTCAATTCGTCCTGCTGTATCAACAAATTTACTTTTACCCGTATAAAACGGATGAGAAGTGCTTGAAATATCCAATTTGTATAGAGGGTACTCATTACCATCTTGCCACTGGATAGTCTCCTTGGTTTCTACCGTGGAGCGTGTCAAAAACATGTCATCGTTGCTCATGTCTTTAAAAACTACCAATCGGTAACTTTCTGGATGTGTATTCTCTTTCATTATGAGGCCGACAAAAGTAGGCATTTATTGCCAATTACGCAAAGCATATTAACATGTTTCAATTAGATTTGCGATGATGGCAGTAGGCAATCCAAAAGGGACACGCGATTTTAATCCCACACAATTAGCCAAAAGAGAATATATACAAAGGTGCATAGAAAGCACCTATAAAAAATATGGATTCCTAAAGATAGAGACGCCAGCATTTGAACATTTGGATACACTGACAGGGAAATACGGGAATGAGGGTGACAAGCTTCTGTTTAAAATTTTAAATTCAGGTGATTTTTTGTCTAAAGTGCCTCCGATTGATTTGATAGAAAAAAATAGTGCCCAAGTCATAAAACAACTAAGCAAAAAAGGGCTTAGATACGATCTTACCGTCCCTTTTGCAAGATTTGTGGTTCAACATCAAAACGATATTGTATTTCCCTTCAAAAGATACCAAATACAAAATGTTTATAGGGCTGACAGACCTCAAAAAGGCAGATATCAAGAATTTTTGCAATGTGATGCAGATGTTATTGGGACTGCCAGTTTATTGCCTGAAATTGAATTTATAAAAATTTATCAATCTACTTTTGAAGCATTAAAACTAGATGATTTTCAAGTATTTATAAACCATAGAAAACTTTTGGAAGCCATGGCACTACAAGTTGGCCTAAGCGAAAATTTTACTGCTTTCACTGTATTGTTAGACAAATTGGACAAAGTACCTTTAGAAAAATTACAAGCCGATTTTTTGAAACTAGGCCTTAAAAAACAAGATATTTCTTTAATTCAAAGTTGGATGCGACCCATCCCATTTAACTTGGAAGAAATAAAAAAATTGAATAACACCATTCATGAATCTAATAAACTAAGCGAGGCAATAGAAGAACTAAATTTTATTGCTTCCAATGTAAATTCCAAAAATGCCCATATCAACTTGAGCTTGGCAAGGGGGCTCGATTATTATACTGGCTGTATTTTTGAAGCAAAGGTGCCTCAGTCAAATATTGGCAGTTTATCTGGCGGTGGCAGATATGATAAATTAACAGACGGTTTTGGTTTAAAAAATATGTCTGGAGCGGGCATTAGTTTTGGTCTAGACAGAATTGCAGATGTTTTGGAAGAGAGAAACCTTTGGCCTAAAAACCTTCTGGAGACCACCCAGGTTTTAATTACTCAAATAGATTCATCATCACTTCAAGATATTTTTGCTATTGCCGCTGAACTTAGAAAAAAAAATATACGCACTGAAGTTTATCCAGAAGCCAAAAAGCTGAAAAAGCAACTTGAGTATGCCAATAAACAAAATATTCCATTTGTTATAACAATAGGTGAAGAAGAGAAGGCATTGGGCAAATTTTCACTAAAAGATATGACCTCAGGTCGTCAAGAAATTCTGTCTTTTGAAGCACTCATCAACCAAATTCAAAAATCAATTTGACTTTCAAGGATTTAATTCTTCTTGAAAACAGCAATTATATTATAATTAATAAACCTACTGGTATAAGTAGTCTTCAAGAGCGATTTGGTATGCATGTAAGTATTCAAGATTTAAGTAAATCTTATTTACCAATTGCCCAACTTGGCCATCGATTAGACAAAATGACATCAGGGGTTTTGGTCGTAGCAAAAAATCCAGAGGCCTATAGAAATTTTCACCTCCAACTTCAAAATCGAGAAGTAATTAAAAAATATCATGCAATTGTCCATGGGACGCACAAATTTGATAGAGACCCCATCGACCTTCCAATTAAAGTTTCTAGCTCGGGAAAAGCAAAAATAGATTTCAAAATGGGTAAGCAATCTCTAACGATTGTTAAAAGCATAGAAAATTTTAGACATTTTACCCTATTGGAATGCTTACCAATTACTGGCAGACTGCATCAAATTAGAATTCATTTAGCCAATCAAGGAGCCAACTTGGTTTCTGACACCTCTTATGGAGGTAAATTCCCATTTCTCAGTCAGATTAAAAAAAACTATAAAAGATCAACCAAAGAGAAAGAACCCATACCCATGATTTCGCGATTTGCGTTACATGCTTACAGTATTTCATTTTCAAATATTGATGGTGAAGAGCTTATCGTAAATGCGCCTTACCCAAAAGATTTTGTTGTTTTTCTAAAGCAACTTAGAAAATACGACCAGATTTAATTAAGTATTGATAACTCGTTGAAAGGTAATCTTAATTGACTTTCATTCTGAAAGGTCTTATAGCTAAAATTGTATTGTTTTGGATAAGGAACTAAAACTAGGTGAAAATGCTGTTTTAATATTAGAAGATGGCAAAACTTTTTTTGGAAGCACTATTGGAAAGATTGGTACAACATCTGGGGAAATTTGTTTCAACACTGGCATGTCAGGTTATCAAGAAATCTTCACTGACCCTTCATATTTCGGTCAAATCATTGTGAGTACAAGCAACCATATTGGCAATTATGGTGCATACAATCAAGATCTTGAAAGTGACTCCGTAAAAATCGCTGGTTTGATATGTAAAACTTATAGTGATAATTATTCTCGTACTATTGCCAATTCAAGTTTAGACGAATGGTTTATAGGGAACAACTTGACAGGGATTTCAGACATTGATACCCGCCAAGTTGTGCGACATATAAGAGACAAAGGTGCTATGAATTGTATCATATCATCCGAAATTTTGGATATTGAAGAATTGAAAGATCAATTGTCTCGAACACCAATTATGGAAGGATTAGAGCTTGCATCAAAAGTAAGCACAAAAAATGCCTATAATTTTTCCAACCAAAACGGACATAAAATTGCGATAATAGACTATGGAATGAAAAAAAGCATTGCACAATGTTTTGCCGACAGAGGCTGTGCGGTGAAAGTATTTCCTCACAACTCCTCTTTTTCAGATATAATGAGTTGGGAACCTGACGGTATTATGTTGAGTAATGGGCCTGGTGATCCCGCGCCCTTAACTTCTGAAATAAAAGTGATTCAAAATTTCTTTGAAGCCAAAATACCAATTTTTGGAATCTGCCTTGGACACCAACTTTTATCAAGGGCTCTAGGGTTAGAGACATTTAAAATGCACAATGGCCACCGAGGTTTAAATCATCCTGTTAAAAATCTAATTACCAATCATTCTGAAATCACCAGTCAAAATCATGGTTTTGCAGTAAAAGTAGATTTTGACAACCCACTTGTGGATATCACCCATGTTAACTTGAATGATGATACAGTTGAAGGCATTAAAGTTAAAGGACATAAAGCTTTTTCTGTGCAATATCATCCCGAGGCCTCTCCTGGTCCACACGACTCAAGATATTTATTTGACCAATTTCTAAATCAATTATAATCATGTCAAACATTGAACAAATTTACGCCAGACAAATCCTAGACTCAAGAGGAAATCCCACTATTGAATGTGATGTGCATACCTCTGCTGGTTTTGTTGGAAGAGCAGCAGTGCCATCTGGAGCTTCGACAGGAATACATGAAGCAGTAGAATTAAGAGATAACAAAAAGGACACATTTATGGGCAAAAGTGTTCTACATGCAATTGGTAACATACACAATCAAATTCAAGAAGAACTGATTGGGATGGATGTATTTGAACAAAATTTAATAGACAACACCATGATATATTTAGACGGAACCAATAATAAATCCGCCTTGGGTGCAAACGCTATTTTAGCTGTATCCCTTGCCTGCGCTAAAGCAGCAGCATACGAAGCAGACTTGCCTCTTTATAGATACATTGGTGGTGCCAATGCCAAAATCTTACCCATACCTATGATGAACATACTAAATGGGGGTAGTCATGCTGACAATAGTATTGATTTCCAAGAGTTTATGGTAATGCCTGTAAATGCGCCTACTTTTAGTAGAGCTTTACAAATGGGTGTTGAAATTTTTCATACCCTAAAAAAAGTATTAAAAGAAAAAGGATATAGCACAAACGTTGGCGACGAGGGTGGTTTTGCTCCAAATATCAAATCAAATGAAGAAGCGATTGAGACAGTTATTTCTGCAATTGAAAAGACTGGTTTTAAACCAGGTGAAGATGTATATATAGCTATGGATGCGGCAAGCTCAGAATTTTTTAATAAAAAAACCAAAATGTATGAGTTTAAAAAATCAGGCGGGAAAAATAAAACGATAGATGAAATGGTTGCCTATTGGACGGAATGGACAAATAAATACCCCATTTTATCAATTGAAGATGGATTAGACGAGGATGATTGGGAAGGCTGGAAAAAACTCACAGAATCTGTTGGTGATAAGGTACAATTGGTCGGAGACGATCTATTTGTAACCAACGAAAGTCGTCTTCAAATGGGTATAGACAAAGGAGTCGGCAACTCTATTTTGGTAAAAGTTAATCAAATTGGTAGCCTAACTGAAACAATGGATACCATAGCATTGGCAAACAGAAATGCGTATACCAATGTAATAAGCCATAGATCTGGAGAAACAGAGGATACAACAATAGCTGACCTTGCAGTGGCATTCAACTCCGGGCAAATAAAAACAGGTTCTGCCTCCCGCTCGGACAGGATGTCAAAATATAATCAACTGCTAAGGATTGAGGAAGAGCTAGGCTCTGAAGCAAAATATTTAGGGACTGGTCTGAAGTTCCTTTAAAAAATTTATGTGCTAGATTTTTTACTTCTCCGTAACATCAAGGAAAGTACCCCTCCCAATGCGGTGAGCATGAGCCCAAAGGATATAATTTCTGCTTGAGTAATTTTCATACCGAGTAAATCATAGGTACTATTTACACGAATTTTTTCAATCAAAAACCTTTCTAAACCATTGAAAAACAAATAAATAAAGAAAATTATACCTGCAGTATTTATTTTCTTACGAATAAACCACAAAAAGGCAAAAATCCCTATGGCCATCAATACTTCATAGAGTGCAGTTGGATAAACGGGCGCAATAAGATAAGGTGTTTCAGAAAAATCGCATATATGCTGGAAATATTCTTCTCCCTGATAAGGATTACATTTTTTCAATACGTTATTTGGATAATTATACGACCAAAGATTATCTGGAAGCCAAGAAAGCCAATCTGGTTTATCTTGTGTATTAACGATTCCCCAATCTCCATCACCAGAAGTATGACAACCCATTCTACCCACTCCATAGGCAAGCATCAAAGCGGGACTTCCTGCATCTAATAAATGTACTGGTTTAATTCCTCTTTTACTGGCATAAATTAAAACAGAGACCGCTCCAAAGATTAAGCCTCCATAAAATGTAAGACCACCTCCAGAAAAAATCATACCCAAAGGATCTTGCAAAAAATCTTGCCAATATTCTAAAATATGGAATAGCTTAGCCCCTATTAACCCAGAAATTGCTGCCAGGATAGTAATATTACCCATTAATTGATAGGGACGAATCTTTTCTATGGTCTTTTTAGGCTCTTTCAGTTTTGATTTATTTCCCTCCCAATACTTATACGCTCCAAATAAAAATGCGGTTATTAAACCTAAAACTAAAGAGCCTTCAGTAGAAAAAATAAATTGTTGGGGATTGCCTCCGATAAGTTCTGGGTAAAAAATAAGTGCCAAAATTTTCCAACCAAATAAAAAACCGAAAAACCCATTTAGCAAGACCTCTAACCAAACAGGCCCCTTGCCGATCCACTTTTCTCTAGTTGAAACAAATACAAGATTTTCTTTTTCCTTTCTCTTTAATTCTAATACCATTACATAATTGGCCACCAAGAATGCAAGAGCTACAAAAAAACCAAAGGTGTTTATAACTCTAAGGAACTCAATTTCTAAGCCGAACCAATCCTTGAATATGTAATAAAAATTAGGGTACATACATGTCAAAAATAATTATTTTGAAATGACTTCTGGGTTAATATTTTCTGAAGTGAAAATCATATTGGTTTGCAATTGGTTTAACTCCATTGATTTAACTTTTCCAATCCAATCCTCCTTAAATGAATGTTCTACACGAATGTAATTTTCTGAAAAACCGTGCATTTTTCCATCTTTATTTTCTGATTCAAAAAGAACATTTACAATTTTGCCTTGTTGAGATTGGTAAAATTTTCTTTTCTTTTTTTCGCTTAAGATTCTAAGCATACTTGCTCGTTTTGTTTTTATGTTTTTTGGTACCTGTTCTTTCATTTTTTTTGCTCCCGTATTTTCGCGCGTGGAATAAGGAAAAACATGAAGATAATCTACCTCTAAATCATTTAAAAAATGATAAGTATCCATAAAATGAGATTCTGACTCGCCCGGAAATCCAACAATTACATCAACTCCAATACAAGCATTAGGCATTTTATTTTTTATTTTTTGTACTGTATCTCGGTAGAGATTTGTTTGATATTTTCTCCTCATCTTATGTAGGATCTCGTTATTACCAGATTGAAGAGGCACATGAAAATGTGGAACAAAATAATTGCTGGTAGAGACGAAATCGATTATTTGATCGGATAGCAAATTTGGTTCAATGCTAGAAATTCTAAATCTTTTGTCAAATTCTTCCTTTTCAATGGCCTTTATGAGATCTATAAATTTTTCACTGGTACCAAAACCAAAATCACCAATATTTACTCCAGTAAGGACAACCTCTTTGACCATTGGGTCAATTTTGTTCATTTCTATTAGCGTTTGCTCAATATTGGATGACCTACTTTTACCACGTGCCAGAGGAATAGTGCAAAACGAGCAGAAATAGTTGCATCCATCCTGAACTTTAAAAAATGTCCTTGTTCTATCGCCAAATGAATATGCTGGTGTAAAATGATGAACTTCTTTGATATTGCTATTCATAACAATCGGCAATTGAGCACTTTTCAAAGATTGTAGGTGTTGCGCTAAATTAAATTTTTCAGCTGCGCCAAAAACTGCATCAACACCTTTTATTTTTGCGATGTAATTTGGCTTAAGCTGGGCAAAACATCCAATAATTACCACTTTTGAAGCAGGATTTTGCTTTTTTACCTTTTTTACCCAATCTTGACATTTTTTATCTGCATTTTCTGTTACACTGCATGTATTTAACACATAAATGTCTGCAAGGTCCTTAATCTTTTTGACCTCAAAACCTTGGCTTTGCAAGTTTTGAGCAATTGAGCTAGTCTCAGAAAAGTTGAGCTTACAGCCCAAAGTATGTAGAGCGATGGAACGCAAGGGTGCAAAGATATAGTTTGATTACTTTTGAGTAAGTGTAAATCCAAATGTTGTGCCCTTGCCCATACTTGAGCGCACATTGATGGTTTGGTTGTGCGCGTCAATTATATGTTTTACAATTGCTAGACCCAACCCAGACCCTCCTACTTTCCTGTTTCGGCTTTTGTCTATTCTGTAAAAACGCTCGAATAGCCTTGGTAAATGTTCTTGATCAATACCTTCTCCATTATCTGCTATTTCGACCAATAAATTTGAGCCCATATCATAAAAACTTGCTGTAACTTTACCATTTTCCTTACCATAATTTATACCATTCACGATTAGATTAGTCAATACTTGTTTTATCTGGAGTTGATCAGCCTCAACAAAAAATGCTTTGTCACAGCCTGATTTAAAATATAGCTTGATATTTCTTTTCTCCGCCCGATGTTCTAGCTCATCAAATATCTCTGAGACCAAAGCATGAATATCAAATTTTCGCATCTTTGGTTCATTAATTCCAGACTCCAACTTACTTATCGCAACCAAATCATTGACTAACTCTTCTAATCTATCAATACTTCTCGACGCTTTTTTAAGAAATTTTTCGTTCACATCAGCATCTTTTAATGCACCATCTAGTAAAGTGTGAATGTATCCCTGAATACTTGTAATAGGTGTCTTTAATTCATGCGATACATTTCCCAGAAATTCTCTTCTATAATTCTCTTGCTTTCTTAAACTCTCAATTTGTTGGCGATTATCTTTGGCCCATAGTATAACCTCTTCTGTAACTTGTGAAATGGGATCTGCCTCCTCTTCTTTATTCTTTACTAATAAATTTTCAGTTTTAATTTTATGAATACTCTTGTATATCAATTTAATTTTCCGGTAAATAAAAGTTTCAAGAAAATATTTAAAAGTAAAGAAACCCAATGTTGCTATGCATAAGAAAAGTGTTATGTTAGAAATAAGATCCTGAGTAAAAAAAATATAATAAACTATAATCGTTGGAAAAGCCGCGGAAATGGCAGACAAGAACGCAATAAAATTTGGAGAGGGATTTCTCCTCATTATTTTTCCAATTTATACCCTACACCTTTCACAGTAGTTATGCGCTTATCTCCTAACTTTTCACGAATTTTTCTGATATGCACATCTATTGTTCTATCAACAACGAGCACATCATCTCCCCAAACTTCAGAGAGTATTTTTTCTCTAGTAAAAACTTTTCCTGGCTTCGAAGCCAACAAAAACAAAAGATCAAATTCTTTTTTTGGCATCGTAATCGTTTTATCATCCACTTGCACATTAAATGAATTTCTGTTGATGATTAAATCTTGTACTGTGAGGACATTGCCAATATCTCCATTTTCAGAACCCCTTTTTAACATGGCCTTTAAACGGCTTACGAGGACCCTTGGCTTTATTGGTTTAGAAATATAATCATCCGCACCCACTTCAAAACCTGCAAGTTCGCTGTATTCCTCGCTTCTAGCCGTTAAAAATACCACGAACGTATTTTTTATTCTTTCATCTTCTTTAATTATTCTACAGGCTTCTATTCCATCCATTACAGGCATCATGACATCTAAGATGATAATATCAGGACGAACAGACCTGGCTTTTGCTATTGCCTCTTCTCCATTATAAGCTGTTTCTGTATCGAATCCCTCTCTCTCAAGATTATATTGGATAAATTCAACGATATCTGGCTCATCATCAACAATTAATATTTTAGCTGGCATAATTATTTGGTTTTTAGCAAAATAATGGCTTGAAGCCATTTCAACAAGTTAAGTGAATGTTAATTTAAAGGTTTTTTTCTAAAAACTTATCCAACTGATATGCACGAAGACCTTTGGCAATAATTTTACCTTCTCTATCTATCAGATAAGTATTGGGTATACTGGTGATTTTATATTTTTGAGCCGCAATACTTTTCCAACCTTTTAGATCACTAACATGCTTCCAACTAAGTCCGTCTTGCTCAATAGCGCCCAGCCATCTGCTTTTACTATTATCCAATGAAACCCCGTAAATTTCGAAACCTTTGCTTTTGTATTTGTCATACACCACTTTAACCTTTGGATTTTCTGCTCGACATGGTCTGCACCAACTTGCCCAAAAATCAATCAGTACCATTTTACCTCTAAGTGAGGACAGCTTTAATTCCTTACCTGAGGGGGTCTTTAAAGTAATTTCAGGTGCAACTGCACCTACTTCTAAAGGAGATAAATTTTCAATTCTCCCAGCCAACTGTTCTGTATATTGAGATGCAGGATGCATAATTTTCATTTTAGAATAAACACTATTTAGCATGGACAAGGGGGTGTCTTCAAATAGGTAAGTTACCGCAAAATAGCTTGCTAATGAACCTGCCTCATCCCCAATGAATTTGGCAATTTCATTGGTCCTGTTGGTTTGTATATTTTGATAGCGAATTTGTAAAACCTGCTTAGAACTATCGCTTAAAGCATTGATGTTTAACCCTCTAACATCTTCATTAAATTTTGTCATTTGGTTGTCATAAAAGCTGTATAATTCAAAAAGTTTAGAAAGCTTGGCATTCTCTTCCTCACCTTTATATTGTGCTTTGGGAATTGATGCATAGCTTATTTTTAATTCTAATTTATTGGTTGACGACAAAATTACAGGAAGACCTTGTCCACTTTTTGCAAAGGTCAAATAGCATAATGTAGGTTCATCAAATGAAATATGAAATGAAAATTTATCGGATTTGTCACTTATTCTAACTGTGTCCAAAAGGATCATTTTACCCTGAGAAATTTTTGATAGTTTTAGAAGCCCAGTAAAGTTTTCTACACTACCTCCCAAATTCACTTTATCACCTAATTGTACAGGATTTTTAGTTGCTTCTTGTGATGAAGGTATTTCTATTGTTTTAGGAAGCTGATCAGCTTTTTTGCTTCCACATGTAGTAAAGGCCATAAACAAAATTGGCAAATAGGTAAATAATTTGATTGCGCCCATGCAAGCGAAAATACATGCAACAATCAGATATCACATCCTTTTGAAAAAAGTTTTGTGTTGATTACTATTTTTTATATTTTAAATATCATTTTATTGTCATAAAAATTATCAATGTATATAAATTGTCACTCTCAATACAGTTTTAAGTATGGCACTATGCAGACATCAGATTTACTTGATGAATCCGAAAAGCTAGGTGTTCAACAGCTTGCTCTTACTGATATAAATAGTACTTCAGGTAGCTTATACTTTGCAATGGAGGCCAAAAAAAGAGGAATAAATCCTTGTCTTGGCGTTGATTTTCGCGTGGGCAACAAACAAAAATTTATTGCAATTGCACAAAATAATTTAGGTTTCGAAAACATCAATTTATACCTATCTTCTATTTTGGAAAGTAGAGCCATATTGGATTCAAAAGCGCCTAGTGATTTGCTACAACATGCCTTTATTATCTACCCATTGGAAAAGGCGCCTAGACAGCTCCAACCAAAAGAATTTGTTGGTATAAGACCCCATCAATTGTTTGTCTATCAGAAAATGGAACACTTGTGGCCAAAACAAAAATGCTTGGCTCTAAATACAGTTAGTTTTGGAAACAAAAGAGATTTTAACACCCACAGACTACTACGAGCTATTGATTGCAATACCCTACTGAGTAAATTGGCTAATGAAGAGCAAGGAAAAATAGAGCATAGGTTTTATTCTCAAACAGAACTACAAAGACATTATAAAAGCCATACCCATCTTTTAGAAAATACAACACGACTTTTACAAAACTGCCAACTCAATTTTGACTTTGACGGGAAATCACAGAATATGGCTACTTTCTCTCAAAGCGAAGAAGATGACTTTGCCTTACTGAAACATTTGGCTTACGAAGGCATCGCTTATCGATTTGGAGAAAATCCTTCAAAAAAGATGGTACAAAGAATGGAAAAAGAACTTGGTATTATTCAAAATTGTGGATTTGTTCCCTATTTTTTGGCCAATTACACCATAGTAAAATACGCTCAACATAAAGGATACTTTTACGTTGGAAGAGGAAGCGGCGCCAATAGCCTAATAGCTTACTTATTAAGAATCACCAACGTGGACCCACTAGAACTAGATTTATATTTTGAAAGATTTATCAACCCTAGTAGGCAATCACCACCAGATTTTGATATTGATTTCTCCTGGCGAGATAGAGAAGACATAACACAATATATCTTTAAAACATTTCCAAATACGGCACTGCTTGGCTCATTTGTTACTTTTCAGCAACGATCTGTGGTTCGCGAAATTGGTAAAGTACTTGGTCTACCAGATGAGGAAATCCGGAAAGTACAGCAAAGAAATTACCACCAGTTAGATACACTTCAAAAACTTTGTTGGCAATATAGCCGATATATCCACGGCTTACCAGATCACCTTAGCGTGCACAGCAGCGGCATTATTATTACCGAAAAGAAAATTCAATATTTTGGGGCGACAAGTTTGCCGCCAAAAGGGTTTCCCACCAGCCATTTTGATATGCATATTGCAGAAGATGTAGGTATTTATAAATATGACATTTTGGGTCAAAGAGGTCTTAGTAAAATCAAAGAAACCCTTTCCATAATCAAACAAAACAAACCTAATAAACCAGGCTTTAACATAGAAAATATCAAAGAAATGAAGCAAGATAAAAACATCAAAAAGCTGTTGGAAAATGGGGACAGTATTGGTTGTTTTTATATTGAAAGTCCTGCAATGAGAGGGTTAATGAAAAAATTGAAAGTGAATGATTTTACTGGTTTGGTGGCTGCAAGCTCCATTATTCGTCCAGGCGTTTCTAAGAGTGGCATGATGACGGAGTACATAAAAAGACACAGAAATCCAAAATTAAGAAAAGCTGCACACCCCATATTGGCAAAAATTTTACATGAAACTTACGGCGTAATGGTTTATCAAGAAGATGTGCTCAAAGTTGCACACCATTTTGCAGGACTTTCACTTGAAGAATCTGACGTATTACGAAGAGGCATGAGTTGGAAATACAAACAAAGAAGTGAGTTTGCAATGGTCAAACAAAAGTTTTTTGCCAATTGCAAAAAGAAGGGATATACCATAGAACTCAGCACAGAAATTTGGACACAAATTGAAAGTTTTGCCAATTATGCTTTTGCAAAAGGACACTCGGCAAGTTATGCTGTAGAAAGCTATCAAAGTCTTTTTTTAAAGGCATACTACCCCCTTGAATATATGGTGGCCACGATAAATAATTTTGGTGGTTTTTACCGAACAGAGCAATACATTCAGGAGGCGCGACTAAAAGGAGCAAAAATCTTAAGACCTTGTGTGAACACAAGCCAATATGAAACCACCATAAAAAGTCAAAACATTTTTCTAGGATTTCAACACATAAAGGCACTTGAAAAACAGCTTATGCAAAATATCCTACAAAATCGAAAAATAAATGGACCGTTTAGAAGTCTCGAAGATTTTGTCTATCGATTAGGACCAAGTTTAGAAATGACCCTTATTCTCATACGAACTGGCGCTTTTAGATTTACGAAACAACATAAAACTTACTTGCTTTGGCAAGCCCACTTTTTATTGGAAAAAAAGAAAAATGCAAAAAGGCAAACTGGCCTGTTTGAAACACCAATCATGCAAGATGATTTTCAAATTCCTCAGCTTGATCCACACCCAAAACAAGAAGCCTTAGACGATATAGAATATTTGGGATTCCCACTCTGTTCTCCCTTCGAACTATTGGAAAAAGAAGAACAAAAGAATTGTCATCTCTCATCAGTAAATTTTAAAGAAAAAGTAGGAAAAAAAATTGAAATTGTCGCCTATTTGGTCCACACAAAGAAAACCTATACTCAAGGTCAAAAAAAGGAAGAAATGGGCTTTGGAACTTTTATGGACATTGAAGGACACTTTTTTGACACGGTACATTTTCCAAATACATATAAAAAAAATGACTTTATGTGGAATCAATGCTATAGAATAAAAGGCAAAGTGATAGAGCAGTTTGACTATCTATCTTTGGAAGCACACTCTATAAAACGCTTAGTTTATAAAGAACTACAAAGGCCCGAAAAGGCCTACTGATCCAATATTTCCGAGAGCAATTTATTGGTTTCTTTGGGATCTGCTTTGCCTTGTGATTTTTTCATTACTTGTCCAACAAATAAGCCCATAAGACCTTTCTTGCCTGATTTATACGCGGCCACCTTATCTGGGAATTGACCCAACACCTCCTCAATTAAATTATGTAAAAACTGATTATCAGAATTTTGAATCAGGTTGTTTGATTCAGCAAAATCCTTTGGATCTAACCCTTGATTGTTTACTAGAGCAGGAAATATTTTTTGAGCAGCCACAGAATAACTAAGTAACCCATCTTCTACCAGTTTAATCAAAGCAGCCAACTTTTCTGGAACAAGTTGAAAGTATTTTATGTCAATTCCTTCCTTTTTTAGATACCCTTTTACATCACCAGTAAGCCAGTTGCATGCAGCTTTATAATTATGGGTATGTTGAATAAGATCTTGAAAATAGTCAGACAATTCTTTGCTGTCAATCAAAACCTTGGCATCATAATCACTCAAAAGTAATTCTTGTGTATACTCTTCGAAGAGTTCATTTGGTAATTTTGGCATCTCTTGTTTGACTTCACTTATAAAGGCTTTTGAAACGAGTAAGGGCGGCAAATCTGGTTCAGGAAAATAACGGTAATCATTCACCAATTCTTTCGCTCGCATTCCTTTGGTCGTACCATCTGAAGCTTGAAAACTTCTTGTTTCAGAAAACACCTCTTCGCCGAGTTCAATCAATTTACATTGTCTGTCGAATTCGAACTCTATGGCTTTTTTGACATTGCTAATGGAATTCATATTTTTCACTTCCACCTTGGTACCAAGCTTGCTTGCCCCTATTTGGCGGACAGAAATATTGGCATCGCACCGCAGGCTACCTTCTTCCATATTTCCGTCACTAATTTCCAAATACCTAACCAATCTTCTAACCTCTGTAAGGTAAGCATAGGCCTCGTCACTCGAACGAAATACAGGTTCTGTAACCATCTCCAAAAGAGCTGTTCCCGCTCGATTAAAATCTACTAAGGTATGGTTAATGTCTTGGTCATGAATGCTTTTACCTGCATCTTCTTCCATGTGAATTCTTGTTAATTCAATAGATTTTTTGGTCCCGTCTTTTAAGGTTATTTCAATTTTTCCACCATTGCAAATGGGAGTTGTGTGCTGGGTAATTTGGTAACCCTTTGGTAGGTCTGCATAGAAATAATTTTTTCTGGCATAAATGTTCTTTTCGCGTATATCGCTGCGGCAAGCCAAACCCAATTTAATCGCCATAACTACAGCATTTTTGTTGTGAACGGGCAGCGTTCCAGGATAACCCAAGCTAACCACACTAATATTGGTGTTTGGTGCATCACCATAGTTTACCACATCATCACTAAAGGCCTTACTATTGGTAAGCAACTGTATGTGTACCTCCAGTCCTGCAACCAATTCATATTTTTCTTTAAAGTTGCTCATATACTAAGTATTTGTTTTTGGGCTTCTTGTAATGCTTTTGGAATCCCCTCTGGATTTTTTCCTCCCGCAGTTGCAAAAAAATCTTGACCGCCTCCTCCACCATTTATATGCGAAGACATCATTTTGATTATTTGTTTTGCATTGAAATTTTCTGTTGTAATATTTTCTGAAAATAGCGCTGATACCGCCACTTTTTCGCCTAAATCTGCGGCAAGTACAAGCACCAAATTATCGTATTCGTTTTTCAATTGAAAAGACAAATTTTTCAAGGACTGGGCATCGTTTACCTGAAGTTGTAAGGCAGCCCAAGTAAGTGTATCAGATTTTTGTAGCTTACCTTTGACCTCAAGCTTTAGGTAAGTCAACAAGCGTTTCCTGCTAATTTCTATTTCTTTTAGAAGATTTCTATTTTCTGCCACCAAGCTCTCTACCGATTTTAATACATCTTGGCTGTTACCTATGGCCTTTTCGATTTCGGATAATTGTGTAAGTTTTTGTAACACATAATCTTGGTAGGCCTCTGCGGTAATGGCTTCTATT
>CENP01047211.1_pt1 | contig 23029 bp, 22 predicted proteins | sample 361281 | NCBI WGS metagenome assembly CENP01 (sample SAMEA2591122, study PRJEB7988) | marine metagenome | biome: marine biome (ENVO:00000447); feature: deep chlorophyll maximum layer (ENVO:xxxxxxxx); material: saline water (ENVO:00002010), including plankton (ENVO:xxxxxxxx) | depth 70 m | reverse complement strand
TCTCGTATTTTGAACACCCACACGAGTAACCAAATATGTTAAAAGAACTTGCCAGCTCTTGGCCGGAACGGAGAATTGTATACCCTTAGTTGGAAATATCAAACAATTTTATAACTAATTTTTATCTTTATTTACTAAGCGTTCTGAATGAAGAAACTTCATCTTTGATCTGAGCTCTGCACCAACCTGCTCTATTGAATGAGAAGCAGTGTTTTTGCGTTTTTCTTTCATGATTGGCCCGCCTGATCCATCATTGCTTTGTCTGCAATCATTTAAAAAATTGTCAGCAAATTCGCCGGTTTGAATTCTTTTTAAAATTCCTCTCATTGCCTCTTTAGTGTCATTGGTAATTACCTCGGGACCACTAACATAATCTCCAAACTCCGCTGTGTTAGAAATGGAATAATGCATATTTGCTATTCCACCCTCGTGAATTAAATCCACAATCAGCTTTGTTTCATGCAAGCATTCAAAATATGCCATTTCTGGGCTGTATCCAGCTTCAACTAAAGTTTCGTAACCTGCTTTTATTAGTGCAGTCATGCCTCCACATAGAACAGCTTGCTCACCAAATAAATCTGTTTCTGTTTCCTCTTTAAATGTAGTTTCAAGAACACCTGCTCTAGTACCTCCATTAGCCTTAGCATATGAAAGAGCAATCTCTTTTGCACTATGATTATTAGGATTGGTGCCATCTTGATATATCGCAATTAAAGATGGAACTCCACCACCATTAAGATAAGTACTTCTTACAGTATGACCAGGCCCCTTGGGAGCAATCATAATAACTGAAGTATCATCAGCTGGAATAATTTTTTTAAAGTGGATATTAAAGCCATGTGCAAATGCTAAAACTGCATTAGATTTTAAATTCGATTTAATTTCTGATTCATACAAGCCTTGTTGAAATTCATCTGGTGCTAAGATCATAACTAGATCTGCGTCTGATACTGCATCTGAAACTGTTGCTACTTTTAATCCAGCATTTTCTGCTTTAGACCAAGATGAAGATCCATCACGCAATGCTACAGTAACCTCTACCCCAGACTCATGCAGATTATTTGCATGAGCATGCCCTTGAGATCCATACCCAACTATCGTAACTTTTAGTTTTTGAATAATAGAGATATCAGCGTCATCATCATAAAAAATTTTCATTCTAGTTTTCTCCTAAATTTTTAAAACTTTTTCACCTTCATGCAACCCTATACTTCCAGATCTGGCTATCTCAAGAAGATTTGCTTTTCCTATAGCTCTAATTGCAACTTCTATATCGCTTGATGGGCCCCAAGCAGACATGACCATGGCATCTTTGTCCTTTTCATGCATCTTTCCATTTAAGCCCTTTAATATTTTCTGTATTTTTGCACTTTGTTTAAACTTGACCATGATGAATTCATATTCATGATGATCGCCCTCTGTTAAATCCGCAACTTTGATAACATCAATGATTTTATTGATTTGTTTTGTTATTTGCTCAACATCATTCTCTGAGCCCCTGGTGGTAACCGTCATTCTAGAATAGCTACCATCAAAAACTGGTCCAACATTAAGAGTTTCAATGTTGTAACCACGTTGATGAAACAAACCAACCACTCTGGCAAGGGCTCCAGGTTTATTCTCAATTAATATTGATATGATTCTTTTCATGCTTTGGTATTTTTTTTGATCCACATGTCCTTCATGCTTCCATTAGGCGCTACTAACATAGGATATACGTGCTCATTTGGGTCAACATAGACATCAATAAAAACTAATCTATCTTTCATAGCAAAAGCTTTCTCTAGGGTTTTGCTAAGCTGAGATTGCTTAGTAACTTTCATGCCAACATGCCCATAAGATTGGGCAAGTTTTACAAAGTCCGGTAAAGAGTCTGAATATGTGCTAGCTGAATGTCTTCCTCCATAGTTCATATCCTGCCATTGCCTGACCATGCCAAGCGCCTCATTATTAATATTAATAATTTTTATAGGCAGATTGTATTGCAAACATGTTGAAAGTTCTTGAATACACATCTGAATGCTGCCTTCTCCAGTCACACAAACAACTTCTTGCTTAGGGAATGCAAGTTTGACTCCCATAGCGGCAGGCAGACCGAAACCCATCGTTCCTAACCCTCCGGAATTGATCCATCTTCGAGGCTTATTAAAATGATAATACTGAGCAACGAACATTTGATGTTGGCCGACATCTGATGTAACAAAAGCATTGCCTTGGGTAGCATGATATAGCTCCTGCACAACAACTTGGGGAGCAATCATTGAGGATTTGATTTTACTTAAATATAAATCATGATCTAAGCCATGTTGTTCGCGCCATTGAGAAATTTGGATATTCCAATTATCCAAAGCCTCTGAATCTATTTTAATTTTTGAACGTTTAATCTCTTTGATAAGAGCAAGTAGAGATTCTTTAACCTGCCCAACTATTGGTATATCAGCATTAATAATTTTAGAAATTGAGGCAGGATCTACATCTATATGAACAATCTTTGCATTTGGAGCAAACATCGAAGGAGTGTTAGTAATGCGATCATCAAATCTTGCGCCAATTGCTATGATAACGTCTGCATTGTGCATCGCCATATTCGCTTGATATGTTCCATGCATTCCAAGCATTCCCATGAAATACTTGTCCTTCGCAGGGTATGCTCCAAGCCCCATTAAAGTATTGGTCACAGGCGCTTTTAATAATTTATTTAGAGAAATGAGTTCTTTATGGGCATTGCCTAGAATCACTCCTCCGCCAGCATAAATAACTGGACGCTCTGCAGATAAAATCTTTTTACTAGCTTTTTTAATCTGCCCTGGATGTGGCAATACTCTTGGTTGGTATGAGCGTAAAGATATTTCTTTGGCCCTTTTGTATTCGTAAAGCTTTGATGGGTCAGTTTTATCTTTTGGAATATCTATAACCACTGGGCCAGGTCTTCCAGTTGTTGCTATATGAAAAGCTTCTTGAACAATTCGGGGGATATCTTGAGTATTTTGGACAATAAAACTATGTTTCACTATTGGTCGAGAAATTCCAATCATGTCTGTTTCTTGGAATGAATCTGTACCAATTAAATGACTTTGTACCTGACCAGAAATAACTACAAGTGGAATTGAATCCATGTAAGCCGTTGCAAGCCCTGTAATTGCATTTGTTGCTCCAGGTCCTGAAGTAACCAAAGCAACGCCAGGTTTACCAGTTGCTCGAGAATAGCCATCTGCAGCGTGAGTTGCGCCCTGTTCGTGGCGAACTAAAATATGCTCACAAACCTTTTGTTTAAATATTGAATCGTAGATATGTAAAGCTGCTCCACCAGGATAGCCGAAAATAAATTTTACCCCCTCATCTTTGAGAGCGCGCATTAACAGATCTCCGCCTGACAGTTTCATGAATTCAAGGTATTTACTTTAAAGTAAATGGTTTTATACATTAATTGTGATTAAAAACAAGTTTTTTTGCTTATTTGAAAGGCTTTAGCGCTTATTCCAGCTCCTTAATCAAACGTTGCATATCTTCAGGAAGATCTATTTGAAATTCAAAAAAACTTCCTTCTTTGATCAAAGGAAATCTTATCTTGGAAGCATGTAATGCCTGGCGAGAAAAATTTTGAATGTACGTGATTAAACTATCAGAAGTATTTTTAGCAATAAGATTTCTAGGATTATATAATCCATCGCCGATGATGGGCAGCTTTTGATTGCTTAAATGGACTCTGATTTGGTGAGTTCTACCAGTTTCAATTTCAATAGAAATATGAGAATAACCCTCATAAAATTTTATCAATGACACATGAGATAAAGCGTCTCTTCCACAATCTGTCACCCTCATTTTCACTCTATTCCTTGGATCTCTTGCTATGGGATCATCTATAGAAAAACTACCTATTACCTGACCAACAACCAATGCCTCATATTGTTTAAAAACCTCTCTTTCTTGGAGCTTATTAACAAAGAAATTCCTAAATTTTTCATTCTTAGCTACCACTAATAACCCAGAGGTATCTTTATCTAATCGATGAACTATTCCACATCGAGGCAATTGTTTTAAACCTGGAAAATGAAATGCTAAAGCATTTGCCAGAGTGCCATCATGACATCCCGAACCTGGATGCATCACTAGCCCTGGTGACTTATTAATTATTAAAAAATCATCTTCTTCATGAAGAATATCAATAGGAATGTCTTCTCCTTCCCACGAGACCCTATTTTCAAATACTGGGTCTAAAGAGATTTCATCGCCCGTGTGAACTTTATCTTTTGCTTTTAGAATTTCACCATTCACCAATAGATTCCCTTGCAATATCCATCTTTGAATTTGGCTACGTGAATAATCCTTAAATAATAATGTTGCAGCTTGATCTAGCCTAGAATTATTCTGCTCTTTATTTATATTTTTTAGGATCATATATCTAATCTAAAAACTTTTTCACTATCTTACAATCTAAAGTAATTGAATTAACCCAAATGCTTGAATAAATGTAAAATACAATACCGATGATGCAAATAAAAAAATATTTACGAATTAATTTAACAACTGCGATTATTATTCCGCTATTAATAACAAGTTGTAATTCTGATGCACCAGTCATGGAGCGACCTGAAAAGGTTTATTACGATACTGCTCAAAGAAGAATGAAAGCCAATAATTTCTTTTCTGCGATTGAGTCTTTGGAAGCTATTGAAGCAAGATATCCCTTTGGCAGATATGCAGAACAAGCTCAATCAGAATTAATTTATGCCTATTTTATGAATGGTGAAGATGAAGCTTCACATGAAGCTGCAGAAAAATTTATTCGCCTTAACCCAAGACATCCTAATATTGATTATGCATATTTTATGAGAGGTATAGCCAGCTACACTAGAGATAAAGGAATGTTTGCTAGGATATTTAAATCTGATCTCTCTAATAGAGACATCTCAGGTGCTAAACAAGCCTTTGGTGAGCTGTCTGAATTTTTAACTCGATTTCCACAAAGCCAATATGCACCATATGCTTCACAAAGGTTGATTTATTTAAGAAGTTTAATTGCTAAAAATGAATTGGTTGCTGCTGAGTATTACCTAAAAAGAAAAGCTTATGTGGCAGCTCTAAGAAGAGCGAAGTATGTAATTGAGAATATTCCTAATTCCTCAGAAACTATGCAGGCATTAAAAATTATAAGAGAGTGCTACCAAGCACTTGGTTACTTTGAATTAATGGAAGACATTGAAAGTGTCATTGAGGTAAATGGAGGGTCAATCCTTGAGAGTTCTGAGCCATCCTCATGGAATTTCTTTTCAAGAAAGGCTCCCCGACCCAATCAAAACTAATCTAAAGTTAAGAGATTATTGAATATAGCTCTTCTGTTAGGAGATTGCTGCTACGGTATAATTCCTTTGGATTGTGTTGCTGATTGCATATAAATCCATAACCAATACCTTTTTCAGGGTCGCCAAATGCAACTGCGCCTCCAACTCCGGCATGGCCAAACATTTTATTATTTAGAGTTGGGGAAATATTTCCCACTGTAGATATACCTTGAGCTAGCTCATAACCAAGTCCAAATTTTATTGGAGCGCCAAACAACACAGAATCGGGGCCGCTAGAATGAGGAGTGATGGCATGCTGCAGAGATGCTTCGCTCATGATAGAAATTTCATCCCTTGCGCACCCATTGCTTAAAATACCATATAGCCTTGCCAAGCTTTTAGCAGTCCCATGACCATTTGCTGAAGGAATTTCTGCTTTTCGCCAATCAAGTGAATTTACATAATTAGCATCCTCTTCCTCTCTTTCTTGGAAAGCCTCTAGAAAATCTCCACTTAGTAGAGCGGTCTTAAAATTTTTAAGCCTTTGTGGCAAAAGAAAGCTTGGAACATATCTTAGAAACTGCCCTGGAAGTTGCATGCTATCTCTTTCTATCATTAACATATCTGCACATCTTATAAAATCTATCTCATCAAGGCCGATATGAAAATCAATGTTTAATGGCTCTGCTATTTCCTCTTTAAAATATTGTCCAACAGAACGGCCATCTACTCTTCTAATTAATTCACCAACCAGCCAACCAAAGGTTAATGCATGATATCCCTGTGAAATTCCTGGTTTTCTATATGGAGTTTGTAATTGAAGCTGTTGAATGAACTTATTCCAGTCTTGGAATGAGCCCAAAGGAATGCCTTCTTTAAATCCAAACATCGCAGCTCTATGACACAACAAGTCACTTACCTTTGTATCTTCTTTCCCATTGCAACTGTACTCAGGCCAATAATAGCCAACTCTTTTGTCTGGATCTAATTTACCTTGATCAATTAATCTAGAGATACAGGTTGCAGTGACGCCTTTGGTAACAGAGAATACATTTACGAGAGTGTTTTCTTCCCATGCTTTAGTTTTTTGTGCATCTTGGTGCCCGCCCCATAAATTAACAATCATGTTGCCTTGATGCTCGATTGCAAGTGCAGCGCCAGTTTCAAACTCACTCTCAATGGCGTTAGAAAATGCATCATAAACATTTTGAAATTTTGGATCACAATAACCTTTAATCATAACTCTCTATAGTTTTGTATTTCTCCACTTTTCAATCTTTTTTGGTAGCTCGCAAGTTCATTCTTAATTACAGGGGCTAAAATATATAGGCCCAAAATATTTGGGAGGGCTACAATAAAAATCAAAGCATCAGAGAAATCTAACACTGCACTTAGATTAATCATGCAGCCTAAAGCTATAAAAATACAAAAAAAGACTTTAAAGATATTTTCTGCCCATACAGATTCTCCAATAATGTATGTCCAGCCTTTCAAACCATAATACGACCAAGAAAGAATTGTTGAAAATGCAAATAAGATTGCGATAAAAGAAAGCGGCAACACTGACCAGCTTAAAGTGCTGCTGAAAGCTTGAGAGGTCAAAGCAATTCCTTGAATTCCTTCGTTTGCCATTGAGGGCTCATATACCGTGGTCAAAATCACCAAAGCTGTAAGAGTGCAAATTACCACAGTATCTATAAATGGTTCCATTAAACCAACGTAGCCTTCGGTAACAGGTTCTTGTGTTTTAACGGTGGCATGAGCTATAGCAGCTGAACCGATCCCAGCTTCATTTGAAAATGCTGCTCTTTGAAAGCCTAAGATCATAATGCCTAACATTCCTCCGCTCATAGCACTAGGATTGAATGCTTCTGACAAAATTGCTGAAATGGCCCAAGGAACCTTGTCTACATTTATGAGAACCACAAGCAAGGCGCCAATAACATAAGTGACTGTCATAAATGGAACTAGCTTTGAGGTAACTCTTGCAATGCCTTGGATACCACCAATGATTACTAGCCCAACGATTCCGGCTAGAATTGATCCAAAAAGCCACCCTTTATCAGAGAAAAAACTAGCATCCCCACCAGTAATAAATATAAACTGCTGAAAGGCTTGATTGGATTGAAACATGTTGCCTATTCCCAAACATCCAACAACGATGGCCATTGCATAAAATAAACCCATAGGCCTAGCAAGCCAAGATAGATTTTTTTGACGCAATCCAGCTTCTAGATAATACATAGGTCCCCCAGAAATACTTCCATCAGGATTAACCTTTCTATACATAACACCTGCTACGCATTCTGCGAATTTTGTTGACATCCCGAGAAAGCCAGCCACAACTAACCAAAAGGTGGCGCCCGGCCCACCTATAGAAATAACAATTGCTACTCCAGCAATATTTCCTATTCCGACAGTACCAGAAACAGCAGTGGATAAAGCCTGGAAATGAGTTAACTCTCCTTCATTGTCTGGGCGAGAATAATCTCCTCTTAATAAGTGAAAGGCATGTTTAAACCCTCGCAGATTTAAAAAGTTAAAGTAGGCAGTAAAAAAAATAGCAGCTCCGATTAACCATAAAACTATTAGTGGCATAGGTGCCCCAAAAATTTCAATTTCATAAAAAATAAAACTAGAAAAGATATCTGTTAAAGGTTGGATGGTAGAGTTAATATAGGCATCAATTCCTGTTGCTGACAGAGGCGCTGAAACTATAGCGATAAGGCTAAAAATAAGTCTATTGCTTTTCATGAATTGAATATACTACATTAAGAAAAAATAATATTTATGAAAATAGGAATCCTTAACTCAGATACAGTCAAAATAGATGGGGCAGCTGAGTTTGGGCAATATCCCGAAATGTTTTCCAAGGTATTTTGGGCTGTGGAACCGAAAATTCAATTCAAAACATACGAAGTTCAATTCGGTGACTATCCAGAAGATATAAATGAATGTGATGCCTATTTAATCACTGGCAGCAAGGCTAGTTGCTATGACGATGTGCCATGGATTCATGCTCTCAAAGAATTCATTAAGGCTTTGGATCAAAATAAAAAAAAGTTAATCGGGGTATGTTTTGGTCACCAAATTATTGCTGAGGCTTTAGGGGGATCGGTAAGAAAATCTCCCAATGGATGGCATGCCGGAGTTGATTCAATTTCTCTCAACAAGGATGCCTTAGAATATGGGATTCAAGGTAAAAAATATAACTTAGTTTTTAGCCATCAAGACGAAGTAGAGAGACTTCCCAAAAATGCAATCTTAATTGCAGAATCGGTATCATGCCCAATTGGCATGTTTTTGATTGAAAATCATATTTTTTGTACGCAAGGACATATTGAATTAGATAAAAAATTTGCACGAATGATATATGACTTCAGAAAAGAGCAAATTGGAAATTCTAAGCATAAGCGTGCTTGTCAAACTTTGAGCATGGAAACTGATGATCTAGATGTGGCTAACAGTCTATTAAAATTTCTTAGAAAATAGGTTAATAGGGTTTATCGCCATCGATTGCTACTCTTTGCAATAATCTATGAGATGGAAAATAATCATTGATTGGCTTATGTTGAGTGCTTCGATTATCCCAAATAGCAATTGAATTTGGCTCCCACTTAAAGCGACATGTGTATTCAGCAGTAATTACATGGTCATATAAAAATTGTAAGATTGCAGAACTCTCTTTCTCCGGTAAGCCAATTATTTTTGTTGTGAATAATGCATTTACAAAAATTACCTTCTGATTACTTTCAGGGTGAACTCTAATAACGGGATGTCGAACAGGAGGATTATCTTTGACAGCCTGTGCAAGACGTTCCTTTCCGCCTGGTTCAGCTAAACTTTCTTTAAAACCATAGCTAAAATCATGTTCAGCCTCTAGGGTTGAAAGAAATTCCTGCATATTCTTTGATAAACCTTCATAAGCAGCAGTCATGCTTGCCCACATAGTATCACCACCCTTTGGCGGACAAATCTTTGATCTTAAAACAGATCCAAGAGGGGGATGCTTACGAAAAGTCATATCTGAGTGCCACACCTCAATTTTGGAGGGTTTATCAGAGGTGCTTTCTAATATGGTAATTTCTGGAAATCCATCAACTGTTTCATAGGCGGGATGAGTTTGAACTGGTCCAAAAGATTCAGCAAGCTCTTTGTGCTGAGCTGAAGATATATCTTGATCTCTAAAAAAAATGACCTGATGCTCTATAAGCAATCTTCTAATTTCAGCGTAAACCTCTGGGGACAGATCTTGGCATAGATCTACCCCATGTAATTCTGCTCCTAGTGCTGCTGCAATTGGCTGTACTTCAAACATAAATAATCTAAAAAATTTGTCTTTTCAGTTTAATCCTTTAGCTCTGTATCAATCAAGACTGCTATCAATAATGCGGGCTCTTCACCATGGTTAACCCAAGCATGATTAGTGCCTCGTTGAACGACAGTATCAAATGGCTGCAGCCTAACTTCCTCTTCATCGAGCAAGAGGCTAACATCACCTTGCAATAAAATAATGTAGTCAATGGTTTCTGTTTTGTGCATAGCAGGATGTTTGCTTGTATCGATCCTGTGATGAGCGGCTCCGATTCTTTCAAAAGCTTCTGCCGCTGCATCTTGCAAAATCTCCCATGGGACTCCCTCAGGTGTTGGATTTATCTGAAAGTATCTAAATTTTGTTCCATTAGGAGAAGGAGATAAAATAATTTCTGAATCAGCTCTATCATGACTATCTCTGGTATCAATTGGTGAGCCATTAGTATTCCAAATTTCAAATAAACCACCGACATCCTCACCTATTGATCTAGCTGGAGGGCCATCAATAGTAATAACTGATTTACCTTCTTGATTGTGACCTGTGATTATTCTTCTCATACTATCTCTCCTCAAATAGCTTACTGTTAATTTATAGCTTTTTTGAAATCGCGTAGCAAGCGGGAATATAAAACAAAGCAATCACCGCAGATCCGATAACACCTCCAGCCATTGCCCAAGCTAAAGGTTTAAAGAAAATACTAGTAATTAATAAGGGTAAGAATCCACCTATTGTAGTTGCTGATGTTGTAATGACATGACGTGTAGATCTAATGATGACTTCAACAAGATCTTCTTTTGTGACGGGTGAATTCGCATTTGCCTCTTTGATATGAGACAGAACAACAATAGAGTCATTGATAGATAAACCTGCTAGACCAATGGCGCCCACCAGACCAATAAATCCAAAATTAGCTTGACCAATTGTTAAGCCTATAAATGCTAGGCCTGTGCACCAGAAAGCAACACTCAAAATTAAGCCAGCCTGCCTAAATGAATTTAATGCTGCCACCAATGTGATAATTATTAAGATAAAAAACAAGATGGCTGATGAGAAAATATTAGACTGAGATTGACCCCTTGCCTCTGCCTCTCCCCCTACTTCAAAAATATATCCTGGAGGAAGCTCAGCTTTAAAAGTTTCAAGCTTATCTGCTAAATATTTTTCAGTTTGAGATGGAAGTAAATCAGGCCATATCCATGCTGAAACTTGGTTTTGTCTCTTGCCAGCATCACGAGAAACAAAATTAGCCTGATTAGTTACCTCAAACTCTCCATAATTTGAAGAATAATCAAAACCCTCTTGAGAAGGTACAGATAAAAATTGAGTTGATTCTATTAAGTCATTTGAAGATCCTCGTATTTTGATTGAAAGCTCTTTATTTCCATCAAGCATAGTGCCAATAACTGCGCCTTCACTTGCAATTGCTAACTCATTAATAAAAAAATCTCCTGAAATTGAGCCCAAGGCAAGATTGGACTCATTAAAGGCAAACTCCAAGTTTGTTGCTCCACCGGCAAGCTCACTTTTGGTTAAGAAAACTCCTGGAGCGTCCCTTACAATTAACTCTAATTTTTTTCCTAAAGCTCTTAAAATATTTAGATCAGGTCCATCAATGCTGTACTCTACCGCTGCATCTACAGGTGGGCCTGAATCAAATTTATCCACAATAATCTTCAAGTCAGGATTTTCAGCAGTTAGTCTTTTTGCAAGTTTTGGAAGGGCTTCAACCATTTCTTTGTATGAAGTGCTGATATAAACACCTTGTGCTAAATTATTAGCACCTAAAGCTGTATCACCCCCAACTACGTTATATAGAATTCTTGGAAGTCTCCTGCCAATAAACCAAAAATCATCTTGCACAATCCCACTTTTAGCAATGGAATCTCTTAACTCCAATACTGCTTTTTCGGAGCTTTCAACATTAGAGTTTTTTGGAAGCTCTACAAGAACTTTGAACATGTTTCTATCAAGCTCTGGAAAGAAATCTGCCTTTAAAAATGGAAAAGATATAAAGCCTAGAGCAGGCAATATCATTGCGATCATGATACCTCTCTTGGGCACATCATATGACCAAGTTAGGATAGCTCTATACCTTTGAACAAGTTTTTCATTTGAATAGCCATTGCCACCAAAAATTTCTTTTTCAAAAAATTTTATCTGATCTAAGTAGTTTAAAAGCACTGGCACAACATATAGAGCAAGAAAAAGTGATGAAGTGATAGATAGAATTACTGTTTTTGCCATACCACCCACAAATTCTGCGCTGGGACCTTGACCAGCAGCAATAGGAAAAAAAGATAATGCTGTTGTGGCAGTTGCAGCTGCAAGAGGTATCCATAGATGTTGAAATGTCTCATATGAAGCTTGCCCTCTAGAATGGCCAAGTTTACGTCTGTATTTAAAATCCTCTACGACTATGATGGCATTGTCGATCAATAAGCCAAGAGCAATGATAATGCCAGTCATTGAAGTTTGATGCAGTGGCAATCCAAGTAAAGTACAACCAAATAACACCAAGAAAATAGTTAATGGAATAACTGACCCAACAATCAAAGCTGATTTAAAACCAAGAAGAAAATAGCTAATCCCGATCACAATCAAGATAGCAAATAAGATGCTTGTATATAGGGTGCTAAATTTTTCTTTGAAATAATAAGATTCGTCATAAACTTTCTCAAGAGAAATTTCTGATGGCAATTGTTCTCTAAATTCATCAACCACCTTTTCAATATCTTGAACATAAAGATCTACTCTTTGTGAGAAAGCACCACTGATATTTACCAATACAGATCTCTCTCCATTAAAAAGAGAGAGTTCTTCAGGAGGATCTCTAGGATTTTTTGATAAAGTTGCAATATCTCCTAAGCGAATAATCTCGAAGTCGTTAAATACTTTGATTGGTAAGTTTGCTACTTGTGAAATATTGGTTAAATTATCTTTTGATTTAACCAAAAGTTCTTTTCCATTGTGAGAAATCTGTCCAATTGGTTTTTTTGTATCTAGTCCGGATAATACTTGTACGACTTCTTGAAAAGATAAACCGAGTGCAGACAATTTTGCATTATCTATCTCAACTAAGACTTCTTCGTCAGCAGCGCCGTAGGTATGACTTCTATCTGAACCACTGATATAGGCTAGAGTTTGTCGAAGATCCTCTGCAATACGTGATAAAAGAATTAATGGGGTTTTTCCATCTCCGTTCCAAGTTAATGAATAAAGAAGAGTTATTGGAGGACCGCTACTTCTAATTAATTGAGGTTTAACATCTTGAGGTAATACAAATGATGCTTGATCCATTTTATCTTGAACTTCAGACCATACTTGTTCTATTAAAGACGGTGGAACCTCATCTTTAATTGCCAGGACCGTGGTTGAAAATCCTTGAGAAGCAAATGAGATAATTTCATCAAGCTCATATACTTCTCTAAGCTTAGCTTCCAAAGGCTCTAAAATTTGCGTTTCGATTCGCGTTGGTGATGCCCCAGGATAAATACTTTGTACTGATGACCATCGCTGAGCAAGCTCAGGATTTTCTTGTCTAGGAAGAGTGTTAAGGGAAAAAATACCAGCTAAAAAAATAAAGGTTAAAAGCAAGCTGAAGACCCTTGGTCGATCAAATAAAATTCTGAGCAGAAACATGATTTAGTTTACTTTTAAAATTTCATTCTCAATCACCTTCTCGGCTCCACCTGATACCACCATATCTCCAGTTGAAATGGTTCCTGAAATATATGCGTTATCTCCTTCAACATGAATTAATTCAACAATTTCTTTCGCAACCTTCAATTGATTATTGTTATTTTTTGAAACTGTATATAAATTCCAAAGACCCTGAGTACCCTGAGAAAGAGATTTTAAAGGAACCCAAGCGCCAGTTGTCGATTTAACTTGTTCGAGCTGAAGGTATGAAATGGAACCTGGGCTAATAAAAGTACCAAATTCAAATATACACAATCTGTTATCTGATCCTTGATTGCTCATTTTTGTAAACCGCTTAAGTGTTGCGGGCAAAATTTTATTACCAATTGAAAAATTATAAGAGCTTCCCTCTTCCAAACTCTCAATGATGTAACTAGGAACAGAGACATGGGCCTCAACAACGGTTGAATCAATGATTTCTAAAATTGGAGCTCCTGGACTAATGACTGTTCCAGAATCAAGAAATCTATTTTGAATATATCCATCAAATGGAGCACGGATAAAGGTTTGTTCTAATTTTACTGAATATAAATCTACTTGTGCTTTAGCAATCAAAAACTCTGAATTAGCTCGGTCCAATTCCTGATTAGAAATAAATCCTTTTGACTTTAAATCTTTAAACCTATTTAAAGCCTGCTCTGCTAAATCAAATCTCGCCTGAGCTTGATTTAAATTTGCCTGCATTTCTGCAGGATCTAAGGATGCCAATATGTCATTGATTTTTACGGCATCGCCAATATCAATTTTTACTTCGGAGATTTTGCCTGGGATCTCAAAAGCTAATTTAGAATAATTTAATGGAAGTATTTTTCCAGGAAAACGCTGGATAGTATTGTAAGAATCTTGAATTTCAATCGTTGTGATTTCTAATGATGTATTCGATGACAAATCAAATGCTAAAAGTAGAAAGAGTGATAGGTTCAAAAATTTATTCATAAAATTTAATATGCTATGCTAATAATGTTAACAGCGTAAACATAGTATATGTTTAATGTATTCACTGTCAACATTAAAAATTATGAAATATCATCATGGCAATTTAAAAGAGGAACTAATCTCTAGCGCTTGCACCATGTGTGAAGCTACTGGTCATGATCATATGAGCTTAAGATCTATTGCTAAAGAAGCCAATGTATCGCAAACAGCACCCTATAGGCACTTTAAAACAAAAGAAAGTCTTCTTGCAGAAGTATCAAAGAGAGGTTTTGAAGAGTTAACAGATAAAATGAAATTAGCAATTAGCAAAGAAAATATTAAATCTGCAAAAGATAGGTTTCTTGAAATGGGGCTTGCCTATCTCGAATTTGGATTGGAGAAAAGAAAGACTTACGATCTCATGCATAGCCCTATAATTGATAAAGTAGAATTTCCTGAGCTATTGAATGCTGCTCAAGGAGCATTTGATGAACTAGTTCAAGTTCTAACAGATCTATTTCCAGGAATATCTGAAGATGACCTTGGTAAAAAATGCATAAAATTCTGGGCAATGATGCACGGCTTGGTAGGTTTATTAGATATGAAAATAGATCCAGATATAGGCTCAAATGCAGCTGATGCTATGTCCATAGTGAAAAAAGATTTTAGATCTTTTCTTGTTGACTCCTTAGAACTCTAATCTACTTGAACCGTGATTCTCTTTGAAAAGATTGGAGGGCTATGGGGAATATGGCGAAAATCACCCAACAGCAATTGAAGTGTGTGAGTTCCAGGGCTTAACTCAATCTCTACTTCTGTTTGCCCCTTCCCAAAATGGACATGATTTTTATCAGCTGGTATTGGAAGGTTGAGTGGGGGTAGATCGGTATCGATAATTAAATGATGATGCCCTGTATGCATGATTTGTGTTCCAGCTGGAGCAATACCAAAGTTTTCTAAACCAAATCGAACTCTAATTTTTCCTGAGATAGATTCTCCATCATTTGGAGAAATAAAATACACAGATGCATTATTATTACTGGGTGATAATTCTATTGCATGCAATGAGCATGAAAGCAAAAAAATAAATAAATATCTCATCTAATCTAGGTATCCCCCGTCAGCATACATCAAGGTATTAAATGTGTCTGCGCTTTGCGAACTTTCTACGCTCGCGATAACAATTTTATGAGTATGATAAGCAATCGTTTCGTCAACTTTGCAAAATATATTTGATTGTGCATTTTGGATGAAAGGAGTGTGGCTAGAATCCCAAAAATCATTTTCAAATCTTTGAGACTCATATTGTTTTGAGCTACATAAATTAGAGATCTCTTGTTGATTTTTTTGAAGAATATTGATGCATAAGTCCGCTCCAGGAATCAGAACATCATGAATACTAGCTTCGTTGTTCACACAAACTAAAACAGATGGCGGATCAATCGTTAAAGAGGTTACAGATGATGCTGTCATAGCATATAAATTGCCAGATTGATCTTTTGTTGAGATAACGCTAACAGAAGAAGCTAAAAATCTCATTGCAATTATAAATTGTTCTTTAGACATAGACGTTATAATTTATACTCTGTAAAAATTTTAAAAATTGAACACGTCAAGCATAAGAATAATTGGAGGTAGACACAAGAGCTATCGAATAGTTTTTAAAGCTTCGCCCTCCTTAAGACCAACTTCCGATCGAGCAAAAGAAACTTTATTTAGTTGGCTTCAATTTGAATTAGCAAATAAATCTTGTCTCGATTTATTCGCTGGCACAGGTGGTTTAGGTTTAGAAGCTTTATCAAGAGGCGCACAACATGTCACATTTGTAGAGAAAGAAAAAAGTTTGTATAAAAACATCGTCAAAAATATTAGTCATCTCGGTTATGAGAATAAAATTCAAGTTGCGTGCAGTGATGCTTTCAAGTGGCTTAAAACAAATAAGCAAAAGTTCGATATTATTTTTGTAGATCCTCCATTCGATCAGATTGACTATAAAATTTTAATTAGAACAATCTTTCAAAGTAATGTTTTAAATGAAGGTAGTAAAGTCTTTCTTGAAACCAATAAGCATACTGAGCTCGAATTAAGTAAAACTCAGGATATTCTTAAAGATAAAACCATTGGAGATGTGAGGCTCATGATTTTACAATGAAGATTAGAATAGTAACTAGGCGCTCTCCACTTGCAATGCTTCAAACCAATGAAGTCATAGAACGGATTCAACTATCCAATCCTGAGTGTATTTGTGAGATTATTGAAATGGAATCAGAAGGTGATCTTACAGATGTGCCTTTGCATACTATTGGTGGCAAAGGGTTGTTTGTATCTAAGTTAGAGACCGCTCTAGCAAACGGGGTGGCTGACATAGCTGTTCACAGTTTAAAGGATGTACCTGCATTGATAGATTCTCAATTTAGCATTGTGGCAACTTTGCCAAGAGAGGATTATGGAGATGCTCTTCTTTTAAGCGAAGGCTTAACCATCAATGACTTGTCAAAAAATCTAAAAATTGCAACATCTGGACCCAGAAGAAAATCTCAGTTACTTGCCATCAACCCTAAATTAAACATAGTGCCGATAAGAGGAAATATTCAAACTAGAATTAACAAAATAGAAGCTGAAAACCTTGATGGCTTGATTGTGGCTAAAGCTGCATTAAATAGATTAGAAATCGTTTATCCGAACATGTATACATTTTCAGAAAATCAAATGTTACCAGCAGCAGCTCAAGGGGCAATTGGCATAGAAGTTAATTCAATGGTGTTGGAATCTGATATTGGCAACTTGTTGAAATTGATCAATGATCAAACTACTTATCAAGCTACAGAAATTGAAAGAAAAGTTGTTGCTTCCCTGGAAGGTAATTGTTTATCACCAATCTCTGCTCTATGTAAAATCGGTAACAAGGACACCGAGCTTAAAGTAAGAGTCTCAAATCAAAATGGAACTGAAGTTTATAATGAGGCAATCAGATTCAATCTAGAAAATAAAACTGATGCTTTGAAAGGTTTTATTGAGACATTAATTCGCAATGGTGCAAAAGAAATTATTCAACAATAAATGATTGTAAATACTAGGCCGGGAGATCTGAGTCAAAATACTAATTCTTTGCTTGAAAAATCCAAGCAAAATTTTATTCACATACCACTCACCAAGATTGTCAAAACTAAGCCTCCTTCTGAGGCCTTGAAACATATCGATAATATTAAAGATTATGATGCTGTTATATTTACTAGCCAATCAGCGGCGACCTGTGGCGCTAAATTTTATCAAGAGGCATTGCTTGCTAATAAAAGTATGCCTATTCTTGCGATTGGGCTGGCAACTCAAAAAACACTTAAAAAATTTAATCTTAGCTCATCAATTCCACCAACATTTAATTCAGTTGGTATAGCAAATGTAATTAAAGAAATGGGTTACAAAAAATGTTTGGTCTTTTGTGGAGAGAAAAATCCTCGCATTATAACTATGACCGATGCAGCTATAGATACATTTCCTTGTTATGCATCTAACGACGAAACAAATATTGATGTTTCACAAATTATAGATAAAGATAAATTAGTAATCTTGATCTACACTCATCAGAGTTTGAGAGTATTGATGAAAGAATTGTCAGTTAATCAAAAGCAAAAAGTAGTTTTGATTGTTGCATCTAAGAGAATAGAAGGATATGCGAAGGAGTACGGTTTTAAAAATAGCGTTTTATCAGAATCTCCTCATGATAAGGAGATGATTGAAGCAGCTTTAGCAGAAGCTTGAACTAAACTATTTCTTCTTTCCATTCCCATTGCCACTTTTCATGGCGCTGAAGAACTCATCATTTGTTTTGGAGGATTTCAATCTTTCAATCAAGAATTCAATTGCTTGAGAGTCTTCCATGTCATCCAGAATCTTTCTCAGAATAAACATTCTCTGCAATTCTTCAGGACTGGTAAGAAGATCCTCCCTTCTGGTTCCTGAGCGTCTAATGTTAATAGCAGGATATATTCTCTTTTCAGCAATCTTTCTTTCTAAGTGAATCTCCATGTTTCCAGTTCCCTTAAACTCTTCATAAATCACTTCATCCATTTTCGAGCCAGTTTCAACTAGAGCAGTTGCAATAATGGTGAGACTTCCTCCCTCCTCTAGATTTCTTGCGGCTCCAAAAAATCTTTTTGGTCTCTCAAGCGCATTTGAATCAACACCGCCAGAAAGGATCTTGCCTGAGGCAGGCTGGACCGAATTATATGCTCTACCCAGTCTAGTAATAGAATCTAATAAAATAACAACGTCTTTCTTATGCTCAACAAGTCTTTTGGCTTTTTCAATCACCATATCTGCAACTTGAACATGCCTTGTTGGGGGCTCATCAAATGTACTAGCAACAACCTCGCCTCTAACTGTTCTGGACATGTCTGTAACTTCTTCCGGTCGCTCATCAATCAGCAATACTATTAATTCAACTTCAGGATTATTTTTAGTAATTGAGTGGGCGATGCTTTGAAGCATGAGTGTTTTACCTGCTTTAGGTGGAGAAACAATTAAGCCACGTTGCCCCTTACCAATAGGAGATGCAAGATCAATAATTCTTGAAGAAAGATCTTCAGCAGATCCACTGCCTTGCTCAAGCGTGAGGCGAGATGTTGGAAAAAGAGGTGTTAAATTCTCAAAAAGAATTTTCTTTTTTGTTTTTTCTGGAGCTTCTTTGTTGATTGTGTCAACGTAGACCAAAGCAAAATATCTTTCGCTATCTTTTGGAGGTCTAATTTTTCCATGAATTTCATCTCCTTTTCTGAGGCTAAATTTTCTAACTTGGCTAGGAGATACATAAATATCATCTGGACCCGAACAATAAGATCCTTCAGGAGATCTTAAGAAACCGAATCCATCATTTAAAATTTCTAAGACACCTCCACCATAGATATCTACACCTTCTTTGGCTTGTTGTTTAAATATACGGAAAATAATTTCTTGTTTTTTAAGTCTTCCAACATCTTCGATTCCGAGGCTTTCGGCTATATCCACCAATTCATTAATTGGTTTGGCTTTCATTTCAGTTAAATTCATAAATTGTTCTCTGGTTGTTTAGGAGTAAAAGATTGTGATTTGATAGGTAGCTATAAAGCTAAGATGAGGAAAATGATAATTCCTTTTCCCGTAAGATGCAAAGTTTTTATACTTCTGCTGCTATAAAATCCTCCAATTGTTGCTTACTGATAGCGCCTATTTGAGTTGAGGCCACTTCACCATTTTTAAAGATTAAAAGAGTAGGGATTGATCTTACCCCAAATTGAACTGCTAAATCCTGATTGGAATCAACATCCATTTTGCAAACCTTTACTGAACCAACCATTGCATCTGCAACTTCTTCGACTGTAGGCGCAAGTTGTTTACATGGACCACACCATTCTGCCCAAAAATCAATTAGAACCGGTATATCTGATTCTAAAACTTCCTGATTAAAATTTGCAGACGTAATTTCTTTTACGTTGTCACTCATGAGTTTAACTCCGATGCTATTTGCTTTGCTGCGTAGGTTAAGATGGCATCAGCGCCAGCTCTTTTGCAACACAATAAAGATTCTAACATAACATCTTTATCAAGCCACCCCTTCTCAATACTTAACTTCAGCATTGAATATTCGCCACTCACTTGATAAACAAATGTTGGTATTTGAAACTCAGATTTAATTGCATGCACAACATCAAGGTATGCTGTACCTGGTTTAACCATAACAATATCTGCTCCCTCTTCTATATCCATAGCTGTTTCATGGAGAGCCTCATCAAGGTTTGCAAAATTCATCTGATATGTTTTCTTTGAAGCCTTGCCAAGATTGGTAGAGGATCCCACGGCTTCTCTAAATGGTCCATAAAAACTAGAGGCATATTTAGCAGCGTAAGATAATATGACAGTATCCACAAATCCATTGGATTCTAAAGTATCTCTAATCAACCTCACTCTTCCATCCATCATATCTGAAGGAGCAAGCACATCTGCTCCAGATTGAGCTAAAAGCAGCGCTTGATCTTTAAGCAACTCTAGAGTTTGGTCATTATCTACTTTGCCATCATGCAAAACTCCATCATGTCCATGATCTGTAAAAGGATCTAGGGCGACATCAGCAATTTTAATAACCTCTGGAAATCTGTCTGCTAAACCTCTTAATGCCATGCATACTATATTGTTTTCATCAAAAGCATGTGAGCCTTTTTGATCTTTTTTATTTGAGTCAATCGCTGGGAAGATAGCAACAGATTTTATACCTTTTTTGACTAGTTCTTCGATTTCAACATAAAGTGATTCTAGGTTGTGCCTAAATATTTCAGGCATAGAAGGTATTTCAACTTTAGGCTCTGATTGCTCTGCAATGAAAATTGGCTGAATCAAGTCATTGGTACTTAAATGATTTTCAGCAACAAGATCTCTCAGGAAGCCTTTGGAGCGTGTTCTTCGAAGTCTTGATTGGGGGTATGTTCTTTTAATCATAAAAATTAATCAGTGATAGCGCCTTTTGATGCTGACTGGACTGTTTTTTTATATTTAGCCAATACACCACTTTTTGGGGACGAATTTGGGTTTTTCCAGCTTTCTGATCTTTTTTTCATTTCTTCGTCGCTAATATTAAGGGATAAAATATCTGCATTAGCATCAATTGTAATTTCATCTCCATCTTGAATAAGTGCAATAGGACCGCCCATCTCTGCCTCAGGACTGATATGTCCAACCACAAATCCATGGGTCCCACCAGAGAATCTACCATCAGTTATAAAAGCAACTTTGTCTCCTAACCCTTGCCCCATAATTGCAGAAGTAGGCTTAAGCATTTCTCTCATTCCTGGGCCGCCTTGAGGGCCCTCGAATCTAATCACAACAACGTCACCCTCTGTAATTTTTTTCTCAAGAATTGCTACCATTCCATCTTCCTCAGAATTAAAAACCTTTGCATTACCTGTAAATAAAGTTCCCTCTTTGCCAGTAATTTTTGCTACGGCTCCTTCTGGAGCTAAGTTTCCATAAAGTACTCTTAAATGGCTGGAATCTTTAACCGGTTTGGAGAATGGTAGAATAATCTTTTGACCGTCAGGATATGGCAACACTTCTTGAAGGTTTTCTTCTAAGGTTTTTCCAGTAACAGTAAGGCAATCTCCATGCAGCAGTCCATTTTCAAGCATCAACTTCATCATGGGGGCAATTCCACCAATTGCGTTAAGCTCAGACATAAAGTGGACTCCGAAAGGCTTGATGTCTGCCAACACAGGAGTGACTTTTCCAATGCGCGTAAAATCGTCTAGATCAAGACCAACACCGATAGAGTGAGCCATGGCAAGCAGATGCAACACAGCATTTGTTGACCCTCCTAAGGCAATCACAACTGCTATTGAGTTCTCAAAGGCCTTTTTCGTCATGATATCGCTTGGCTTGATATCAAGGTCTAGCAAGTTTTTAATGGCAGCTCCAGCATCCTGACAATCTTGTTTTTTGTCATTGGATACTGCATCCTGACTGCTGCTTCCTGGCAAGCTCATCCCAAGAGCTTCGATGCTTGATGCCATAGTGTTTGCGGTATACATGCCCCCACAGGATCCAGGACCTTTGACTGAAACTTTCTCAACCGCTATCAAATCCTCCTCGCTGATACTGCCTTTTGCATATTCACCAACTTTTTCACAAACAGTAACATAATCAGTATTTATAGAACTTGGTTGAATAGAGCCACCATAAATAAATATTGAAGGTCTATTTAATCTTGCCAAGCCTATTAAAGCTCCAGGCATATTCTTATCACACCCACCAATCGCTACCACTCCATCGTAGCCTAGACACCCTACAACAGTCTCAATAGAGTCTGCTATTACCTCTCTTGAAACCAATGAATATTTCATTCCTTGGGTTCCCATGGATATACCATCTGAAACCGTAATAGTGTTAAAAAGAACTCCCTTGCAATCGGAAGCATCAATGGACTCTTCTACCAGTTCTGCCAATTCATTTATATGCATATTGCATGGAGTTACTTTTGACCAGGTAGATGCAATACCAACCAATGGTTTTGAAAAATCAGCGGTTTCAAAGCCTACGCCTCTAAGCATAGAGCGAGAAGCGGCCTGATGAGGCCCATCTACTAAATTCTTTGAAAATTTTCTATTAGACATAATTAAACAGTTGAATAACGTAATGCGGCATTGAGGAGTTTATCAGTATAGTCTTCTTCTGGGTTAGAGAAAACTTGTTTAGCAGGCCCTGATTCAACTATGAGTCCATTCTGCATTACAAATATATAATCTGACATTGATCTCACTACCTTGAGATCATGGCTGATAAATAAATATGTCAATTCATATTCTGTCTGGATATTTTTTAATAACTCAATGACCTGAATTTGAATAGATCTATCTAAGGCTGAAGTGGGCTCATCTAAAATCATAAATGAAGGATTTAAAATAAGTGATCTTGCGATGGCAACTCGCTGCCTTTGCCCACCAGAAAACTCATGCGGATATTTAAATCTATCATCTGGATTAATCTCTACAGCCTTAAGACAATCTGCAATACGTTCATCTTTTTGTTTTTTGGTGAGATCAAAATGCACATCTAAACCTTCTCCAACTATTTCACCTACAGTCATTCTAGGCGAAAGAGAGCCAAATGGGTCTTGAAAAACAATTTGGATATCTTTTTTAATTGACTTTGATTCCTTTGAGTTTAATTGATTAATATTCACACCATCATAGAGCACTGATCCTTGGTAATTAATTAGTCCTGCTAAAGCTTTGCCAAGTGTTGACTTTCCAGAACCAGATTCTCCAACCAAGCCTATTGTTGATTTTTGCGGGAT
>CENP01038818.1_pt1 | contig 23035 bp, 18 predicted proteins | sample 361281 | NCBI WGS metagenome assembly CENP01 (sample SAMEA2591122, study PRJEB7988) | marine metagenome | biome: marine biome (ENVO:00000447); feature: deep chlorophyll maximum layer (ENVO:xxxxxxxx); material: saline water (ENVO:00002010), including plankton (ENVO:xxxxxxxx) | depth 70 m | reverse complement strand
TTTCCATTATTTATTTACCCTCATAAGTTCTTCAAAATTTGGCTTTAGTCTGCATAGATCAAGATCTATAAAATTTAAGCTCATTTCCTCTTTTCCACAATCAAACAAGATTTCATCATTGTTAACATCTATAAGCTTAGCTACAAGACTTTTTTTACCATTTTTAGTTTCTCTCAACTTTAAATCAAATTCCTCTTTTAGAAATGCTGAAAGTTGCTCAGCTTTAAAAAACTTTCGATTTATGCCTGGTGTAGATACCTCTAGAACATAATCCTGGTCTAAAAATGCATCATTTAAGGCAAGCTCATAGTTAAGATCCTTGGCTACTTTTTCACAATCCTCTATCGTTGCACCGGTGATTGCATCAATATAGACTCTAATTGTAGGTCTTTTTTTTCCTCTTAATAATTCAACACCCCAAAGCTCACAACCATGACTGGTCACGACAGGTTCGATGGAATCTTCTATTTCTTCTATTCTCATATCTCTAAAAATAAAAATGGGGCAATTGCCCCAGTTCGTATCTAATTTACTGGTAGCGGGGGCTGGATTTGAACCAACGACCTTCGGGTTATGAGCCCGACGAGCTACCAGACTGCTCCACCCCGCATCGCAGAGAAATAGAGTGTATAGAAAGCAAGTACTGAAGGTCAAGTCAATTCAAATTTATTTAAGCAATAAAAATTTATCTTGTTATAATTCTTCACTTTGCCGAAGTGGTGGAATTGGTAGACACGCTAGCTTGAGGGGTTAGTGAGCGAAAGCTCGTGCGGGTTCAAGTCCCGCTTTCGGCACCATATCTAATTATAAGATTCAGGGATCTTATTAAATTACTCTACTGGGATTTCGGTTCTTTTTGTTGCTTCTTGAATTTCTTCATCAGTAAACAACACTTCGGTGTTAGCGTTTTTTAATAGTACCGCTTGAGCTAAATTCAAGATTAAAAAAAGAGCTGCAATAAATGCTGTCAGTTTTCCAAGAAAGTTAGAAGGTCCTACAGCACCAAACATAGAATTTGAAGATCCACCACCGAATGCTGAACCCAAGTCAGAACCCTTGCCTTGCTGCAAAATTACTAACACAATCAATACAATTGCTAGGATTATGCAGATAATTTTAATTGCTGTGATAATCATTGTTATACCCTTACTTCATTAAAGACATTTGCAATTAAAGCAAACTCTTTTCCGTCAAGGGAAGCTCCACCTATTAATGCTCCATCAATATTTTTTTGCTCGAATAATGATGATGCATTTTTGATGTTTACACTCCCCCCATACAAAACTGACTCTAAACCAATTTTTGGAAAACGAGATTGTACTACATCTTTGATCATTTCATGAATAGAATTTATTTCTTCTGGGTTTGGTATTTTGCCAGACCCAATCGCCCAAAGAGGTTCATAGGCAATAATCAAAGAACTTAACTCATCTGCATTCTTAAGAGCCTCAATAATCTGTTGCTCAAGTACATTGAAAGTATTATTACTAAGGTTTTCTTTAGCTGACTCCCCAATACATAAAATTGGGATTACAGAGTTATTATCAGCTTGGATTAATTTATGACAAATCATCTGATTAGTTTCATGGAACAACATTCTTCTTTCAGAATGGCCAATGATACTAAATGCACATCCTAGGTCATTAATCATGGAGGCAGATATTTCTCCAGTGCGTGCTCCTGTTTCTTCCAAATCAATATTTTGAGAGCCAATCTTAATATCGTAATCAGTGAGTGTGGTCTGCAGATGGTCGATGTACAAAGATGCTGGTGCAATACCTAAAATTGAAAAATTGTTGCCATTAAAATTTCTCAAGAATTCAAGCACCCATTGATGGTTGAATTCTTTGGAACCATTGAGCTTCCAATTTGCTACTAAGCATAATGACATGACTTATTTTTTAAACATTGCTGCAATATCTTTTGCATATTTGGTAGCAGTTATCTTATCATCTGACTCAACCATTACTCTTATCTTGCTTTCAGTTCCAGAAGGTCTAACCAAAACCCTGCCAACGGTAAGATCTGATTCAATTTCTTTTATTTTTTTTTGAATATCTGAATCTGAAAGAATATCTTTATTATCAACTTCCACATTTAGATTGATCTGAGGCATTTTTGTGTAATTACGTAAAATATCTTCAGGGTCTTTTTCTAAAATCAACAAAGAAGATATAACTTTTAATGCAGCAATGGTTCCATCTCCAGTGCTAACCAAGTCACGACAAATAATATGGCCTGAAGGCTCTCCTCCTAGCATCCAGCCTTCTTTTTTCAGCATCTGGCTTACATACTTATCACCAACATCAGCTCTTTTGAACTTATACCCTAATTTTTTTATGCCCTCTTCACAACCTAGATTGGTCATCGCAGTTCCAACAATTCCGGACCATGATCCAACTCTATTAGGATTAGCGTAAGCTAGAATGTACATAATATCGTCGCCATCTAAAATATTGCCCTTTCTATCAATCAGCACAACTCGATCTCCGTCACCGTCAAGAGCAATACCAAAATCTGCTCTTTGCTTGATAACCTCATCTTGAACTCTTTCGGGGTGAGTAGAGCCGCATTCGTGATTAATATTGTATCCATCTGGATCTGTGCCTATCGAGATTACTTCTGCTCCCAACTCTCTCAAGATTGAGGGACTAACCTTATAACAAGCTCCATTTGCACAATCTAGAACTATTCTCAATGATTCAAATGAGACTTCAGGAGGGACAGTTGATTTACAAAACTCTATGTATCTATCTCCGGACTCGTCAAATCTTTGAGCTTTACCTAGCTCTGAAGTTTTAACGGGCTTCAGATCTCCTGCAAGCAGTTTCTCTATTTTTTTCTCAGCATCTCTAGAAATTTTTTCACCAGTTCCGGCAAATAACTTAATCCCATTATCTAGATAGTTGTTATGAGATGCACTAATGACTAGACCAAATTGATTTCTTAGTGATCGAGTAAGATATGCAACTCCAGGTGTAGGAAGAGGTCCAAGCAACCTAACATTTACTCCGGCAGCAATAAATCCGGCTTGAAGGGCTGATTCGAGCATATAGCCTGAAACGCGAGTATCTTTACCAATAAGAACTGTTTCCCAGCCCATTTCTTTCAGAACTACTCCAGCTGCATGCCCAATTCGCAGGCAGACTTCAGGAGTAATTATGGATTCGACTGGACCGCGAATCCCATCAGTTCCAAATTTTATAGTCATGGAAAAAGATTATAACTCTTCTGCGGGACCCTTTATGGAAGTTTTTTTAGAAGTTTTACTCTTTGGTGTTTTTGGCTCATCCCAATCTTTGGGGGCTCTCGGCTTAGCTCCAGCCATAATGTCATCAATTTGATCTGAATCAATAGTTTCATAAGTTAGCAGAGATTCTGCCATGGTATGTAATTTATCCAGATTATCTTTTAGCAGCTTGGTGGCTTTTTTATAATTGGTATTAATTATTTTTTTAACTTCTAAATCAATGCTATTAGATGTCTCTCCACCAATACCTTTAGGGGCCATTGATGCAGATCTTCCTAAAAATGGACTTGAATCATCTTCACCATATTTTAAAGGTCCCAAATCAGATAAGCCCCACTTAGTAACCATATTAGTGGCAATTCCAGTTGCTACCTCAATATCATTAGATGCGCCTGTCGTGATGCCATCTTTTCCATTGATAATTTCTTCTGCTATTCTTCCACCAAAAAGTGCAGCAATTCTACTATGGAGATACTGTTTACTTTGCATATATCTATCTTCTTCAGGCAAAAACATTGTGACTCCAAGCGCTCTTCCTCTTGGAATAATAGTTACTTTATATACAGGATCGTGTTCGGGACTTAATCTTCCAACTATTGCATGCCCAGCTTCATGATAAGCTGTGATTCTTTTTTGATCATCAGTCATAATCATTGATTTACGCTCTGGCCCCATCATAATTTTATCTTTAGCTAAATCTAAATGATTTTGATCAACTTTCTTATCACCATATCTAGCAGCAAACAAAGCAGCTTCATTAATTAGATTAGCAAGGTCAGCTCCTGAAAAACCTGGTGTTCCTCTTGCGATAACCAATGCATCAACATCCTTCGAAAGAGGGACTTTTTTCATATGAACTTTTAAGATTTGCTCTCTGCCTCTTAGATCAGGTAAATCTACGACAACCTGTCTATCAAAACGCCCAGGCCTCAGCAAGGCAGGATCTAATACGTCAGGTCTATTGGTTGCAGCAACAACAATGACGCCATCGTTTCCATCAAAACCATCCATCTCGACAAGTAGCTGATTTAATGTTTGCTCTCTCTCATCATGCCCGCCACCCATACCTGCACCTCTGTGACGCCCAACAGCATCGATTTCATCGATAAATACAATGCAGGGTGAGTTTTTCTGAGCCTGCTCAAACATATCTCTTACTCTAGATGCACCCACACCAACAAACATCTCAACAAAGTCTGAACCAGATATGGAGAAAAATGGTACTTTAGCTTCGCCAGCAATAGCTCTTGCTAATAGTGTTTTACCGGTACCTGGAGGGCCTACCATTAAAACGCCTCGAGGAATTTTACCGCCTAATTTTTGAAATTTTGTTGGATCTCTTAAAAAATCTACTAACTCTTGAACATCTTGCTTAGCCTCTTCACAGCCAGCAACATCCTCAAAGGTAGTGGTCACTTTTCCACCTTCCATTAATTTTGCTTTGCTCTTTCCAAATGCCATTGGTCCGCCTCTACCCGACATGCCGCCTTGCATTTGTCGCATAAAAAAGAAGAAAATTCCTAAGAGCAATAGGATTGGAAAAGCTCCAACTAAAAGTTGAGACCATATTGAAGGTTGCTCAACGCTTTCAAATACAGTAATGACTCCATGCTCTTCTATTGCATTGTCAACAGACTCATCTCTTTTATAAATTGGATGACGAGTTTCAAATCTTGTACCATCCAATCGTTCGCCAAAGATGGTCATTTGATCGCCTTTATATTCAACCTTAGCTATTCGGTCTGAAAGCACCTCTTGCTTGAACTGACTGTATGAAATCATTTCCCTCTTTGAGGAAGAAGTATTTTCAACATTATTAAATATAAATATTAAAGCTGAGCCCATCAAAACCCAAACTAATGCATTTTTAAAAACAGAATTCATAGCGGCCTTTCTCCATATAAATAAATTTCTGCTGACTTACTCTTTGAAGCAGCAGGCTTATAAGTTTGAACTAAATGGAAGCTCTTTTCCATTTCAGTTCTTAATTTTTTTAATAAACTATTTTGAAACGTTTTGATGATGAATGATCCATTACTCTTGCTTAAATACCTCAAAGCTGTTCTGAGTGTAATGATATTTAATTCAGATATGTTTTCTTCATCAACGGCTCTTATACCAGTTAAATTTGGGGCTAAATCTGAAATAACAAGGTTAAATTTTGATTTAAGTAAGAAAATTTTTTCAATTGCATCAATGTTTTTAATATCTTCTTGGAAGAACATTACATCCTTAATTGGATCCATTGGCAAAAGATCGATTGCATAAACGTTTGATGAAGGGGTCATCGTTTTTATTAACTCAGACCAACCCCCTGGGGCAGAACCAATATCTAAGACTAGACTATTTTTTTTTAGGATTTGAGTTTTAGTTAAAATTTCTTCTAATTTAAAAACTGCACGGGATCTAAGACCAAGCTTTTTTGCTTTTAACGCCCATGAATCAGCATGCATAAATCTTAGAGATGCTGCACTTTTTCAATCTCAAGATCAATAGTTCCAGATGGTGTGGATATTGAGACTTCATCACCGACATTTTTTCCCATCAAACCTTTAGCAATTGGCGTCTGAATAGATATTAAACCTGCTTCAGGATCAGATTCTAAATTGCCAACTATCTTATAAGTAATAGACTGATCATTGGTTAAGTCATATAAATCTATGGTTGCACCAAAAACAACCCTACCAGTCTCTGGAATATCTTTAACATCTATGACTTGTGCATTCGCAAGAGCATGCTCTATTTCTTGTATTTTTGCCTCGATAAAACCCTGTTGTTCTTTTGCAGCATGATACTCAGCATTTTCTTTAAGATCTCCATGAGCACGAGCTTCTGCAATAGCTTTAGATATTTCGGGTCTATCTTTTATCTTTAGCTGACGCAGTTTTTCAGTTAGATTTTTCTCTCCTACTTTAGTAATGGGCAGTTTATCCATTCAATCATTATATCAAATGAAAGAAGCTAATTAATTTCTTGAAGAGAATTATACATCCAGTCATCTGAATTAGTGCTCATTGCTTCTAATATTGCAAAAGCTCCAAAAACTGTTGTGACACAGAATAATTTATTTTGTAATGCTGTTCTTCTTATAGACGCAGAATCCTCAATTGACTGACGTCCTTCAGTAGTATTAATTAATAAATTTATTCTGTTATTTAAAAGCTCATCAACAACATGAGGCCTTCCTTCATTTACTTTGTTAATAATTTCAACATCGTATCCAAGCTGTTTTATAGCATTGGCGGTTCCCTTAGTTGCAATCAATGAAAACCCCTGCTCAAGAAGTAATGGAAGCAAATTAGATAAATACTTTTTATCAGATTTTTTAACGCTGATAAATGCTAAGCCTGAATCAGGGAAAATTTTATTTGCTGCTCTTTGAGCTTTTGCATATGCTTCCCCAAAACTTGAACCAATGCCCATTACCTCTCCAGTAGATTTCATTTCTGGGCCTAAAATAGGATCAACAGAAGGAAATTTGTCAAAAGGCAAAACAGCCTCTTTCACAAAAAAATAATTTTTAGGTAGAGCATTAGAGAAACCTATTTCTTTTAATGTTTTTCCAACCATTGTTTTTGTAGCAGACTTAACCAATGATTCTCCCAAACACTTCGAAATAAATGGAACAGTTCTTGAGGCTCTAGGATTCACCTCAATAATAAAAACATTTTCATCCTGAACAGCAAATTGAATATTCATCAATCCAATAACATTTAACTCTTCGGCAATCTTCTTTGCTTGGTTTTCAATTTCTTCAATCACTTTATTAGAAAGGCTGTAGGGTGGCAAAGAACATGCAGAATCCCCAGAGTGGATTCCAGCTTGTTCAATATGTTGCAAAATACCTCCAATTTCAATATCGGCTCCATCAGAAATAACATCTACATCCACTTCTATTGCATCAGTTAAATACCCATCAAGTAAAATTGGTTTTTTGTCTGAGACCTCTACAGCTTCTTTTAAATATTTTTCAAGCTCAACTTGTGTGTGAACAAGCTCCATAGCTCTTCCTCCAAGTACATACGAAGGTCTAACAACTATTGGAAATCCTATTTCTTCAGATGCCTTGATAGCTTCTTGAAAATTATTCACAGATCTATTAGGAGGTTGCATCAGGTTTAGCTGGTTGGCAAAAGATTGGAATCTTTCCCTATCCTCTGATCTATCAATAGCATCTACATCTGTTCCAAGAATTGTTACATTATTTAATAATAAGACTTCAGACAATTTTAAGGGTGTCTGTCCGCCAAATTGAATAATCACCCCCTCAGGTTTTTCTATATCAATAATGTCTAAGACTTTTTCTTCTGTAATTGGCTCAAAATATAATCTATTAGAAGTGTCGTAATCTGTAGAAACAGTTTCAGGGTTGCAATTAATCATTATAGATTCATAGCCCTCTTCTTGAAGTGCAAATGAGGCATGAACACAACAATAGTCAAATTCTATACCCTGCCCAATTCTATTTGGGCCACTACCCAAAACAATAACTTTTTTATTGCCTGTGGGACGAGATTCACACTCACCTTCATAGGCTGAATACATGTATGCGGTTTCCGTAGCAAATTCAGCAGCACAAGTATCTACTCTCTTAAAAGCAGGTATAACTCCAAGTTTCTTTCTATGGTTTCTCACATCTTGAGAAGTAGAGCTAGTTAATTTAGCAATTCTATGGTCCGCAAAACCTTTTTGTTTAAGATTAAGCATTTTATCAAAATCTATATTCTGAAGTTTCATATCCTGAAGGATATTTTCCTCGTCAATTAAATCTATTATTTGATGCAGAAACCAAAAATCCATTCCAGTTAATTGGTTGATTTGATCTACATCCCAGCTCAGCCTTATTGCCTCAGCAACATATAAAATTCTTCTTGAGCCTGGAAAAGTAAGTTGATAGCGGAGGGTTTCATTTTGATCAGAGGAATTGTCTAAAATACTTTCGAAACCATGCAAATCTTCTTCTAAGCTTTGAAGGGCTTTTTGAAGAGATTCTTGAAAAGTCCTTCCGATACCCATTACTTCACCAACAGATTTCATTTGAGTCGTAAGCCTGTCATTTGCCTGGGGAAATTTTTCAAAAGCAAACTTTGGAATTTTCGTAACTATATAATCGATAGATGGTTCAAATGATGCAGGCGTTAAGCCATTTGTAATATCATTTTGTAGTTCATCCAATGTAAAGCCAATAGACAACAAAGCAGCAACTTTGGCAATTGGAAAACCGGTTGCTTTTGAAGCCAAGGCAGATGAACGGCTCACTCTAGGATTCATCTCAATTACAACCACTCGCCCATTTTCAGGATTAATGCCAAACTGAACATTGCTTCCTCCAGTCTCAACCCCAATTTCTCTTAGAATTTTGAAAGATTGGTCTCGTAAAATCTGATATTCCTTATCCGTTAACGTCTGAGCTGGCGCAACTGTGATTGAATCACCAGTATGCACTCCCATTGGATCAAGATTTTCTATCGAGCATATGATGATGCAATTATCATTTTTATCTCTTACAACCTCTAACTCATATTCTTTCCAGCCAAGCAAAGATTCATCAATCAGTAACTCAGTTGTTGGAGAGAGGTCTAGACCCTTTTCACAAATTTCCTTAAATTCCTGAATGTTATAAGCAACCCCTCCTCCCGAACCACCCAAGGTAAAAGAGGGACGAATAATACAAGGAAATCCTAGATCCTCTTGGACTGTTAAAGCTTCTTCCATTGAATGTGCAATTCCTGATCTTGGGGTTTCAATCCCAATGCCTTTCATAGTTTGATCAAAGAGCTCTCTATCTTCTGCCTTATCTATAGCTTCTCTTGATGCGCCAATTAGCTCAACATTATATTTTTTCAATACACCTTCTTTTGCCAATGTTAACGCTGTGTTGAGACCTGTTTGACCTCCCATGGTTGGCAATAATGCATCAGGACGTTCTTTATCAATTATTTTTTCAATTGATTTCCAGTGAATCGGTTCAATGTATGTAGCGTCAGCAAGCAATGGATCAGTCATAATTGTTGCTGGATTAGAGTTGACCAAGATGACCCTTAAACCTTCTGCCTTAAGAGCTTTGCAAGCTTGGGCTCCAGAATAATCAAATTCACAAGCTTGGCCAATAATTATTGGTCCCGCGCCAATAATCAGCACAGATTTAATATCAGTTCTTTTTGGCATTGTTCTCAATCATTAAATTAAATTTTGTAAATAGCTCTTCTAACTCATGAGGACCAGGACTAGCCTCTGGATGCCCCTGGAAACTAAATGCAGGCTTGTCCTTAAAAGCAATACCTTGCAAGCTTTGATCAAATAAAGAGATATGAGTAGGCTCAATATTTTCAGGCAGGCTGGATAACTCAACTGCAAAACCATGATTTTGACTAGTGATATAAACTACTTTAGAAGCTAAATCTTGCACTGGATGATTCGCGCCATGATGACCAAACTTCATCTTATATGTTTTGCATCCACCTGAGAGAGCAAGTAGCTGATGGCCCAAACAAATCCCAAAAATTGGTATATTAATATTAAGCAATTGTTGGATTAACTTGATTGCATAATTGCAGGGCTCAGGATCTCCAGGCCCATTGGATAAAAATACCCCATCTGGCTTAAGCTTCATCAGATCCTCAAAACTAATTTGAGCATTTACAACTTGTACTTTTCCTACATGCTTTCTTAAAAGCCTTAAAATATTTTTTTTTACACCAAAATCAATTGCAACGATTAGTTTTTCATTTTTGATATCTTGGTAATTTGGCCAGGTTCCCTCATCCCAAGAGAATGAGTGTTTGGTTGATACTTCCTTTGCAAGATCGAGCCCTTCCAATCCACCAAATTGACTCAAAGCTTCTTTGGCTGATGATAAAGAGCCTTGGTCTGTTGGAGTGATGCATGCTTTCAGGGACCCATGATCTCTTAACTTTGAAGTCAATGCCCTAGTATCAATATTTGAGATTCCGATTGTTCTCTTTGATAATAGGAAACTTTCAAGAGATTGTGTTGCACGCCAATTACTAAAATGATTTGGTAAATCTTTAATCACAATTCCAGAAGCAAAAATGCTATCAGATTCATTATCTTCATCATTAATACCAGTATTTCCTATATGAGGATGGGTAAAAGCTATTATTTGTTTTGCATATGATGGATCAGTAATAATCTCTTGATAGCCTGACATAGAAGTATTAAAAACAATTTCGCCAACTGATGGCTCCATCGCACCAAATCCAGTCCCTTTAAGGACACAACCATCTTCAAGAATTAAAATGGCTGGAAAAGACATCAATGAATCACCTCAAAAAAGGCAAAAAAGATAGAAAAAAATTGTGAAAATTGAGGTTTTAATGAGCTAAAATTGTGCGCTGGCATTAAAAGGGTACTTTATATTGATAAGTCCTTAACGTCCATTAAATTTTAAAAAAAATGAAGATAAATTTAAAAAATCAAGAACAAATATCTCAGATGAGAATTGCTGGCCAATTGGCAGCTGAAGTATTAGAAATGATTACCCCATTTGTAGTGCCTGGAGTCAGCACTGAAGACTTAGATAAAAGGTGTTATGACTTTATTATTCATGAACAAAAAGCCATCCCTGCAAATGTTGGTTATAACGGTTTTGAAAAAACAATTTGCTCAAGTGTCAATCAAGTAATCTGCCATGGAATACCTTCAGATAAAAAAATACTTAAAGATGGAGATATTTTAAATATAGATGTTACAGTCATTCGAGATGGATGGCATGGCGACACCTCCAAAATGTTCTTAGTTGGGAAGACCCAGCCTCACAATGAAAGACTAGTAAAAGTCACTCAAGAATGTTTGTACAAAGCAATAGATATTGTAAAACCAGGAGCTCATTTAGGTGACATAGGCGCAGTTATTCAAGAACATGCAGAAAAAAATCATTATTCAGTGGTGGAGGATTACTGTGGCCATGGGATTGGGCAGGTTTATCATGAAGAACCACAAATTCTGCATTATGGCAAAACTGGCAGAGGCCTCGAAATCAAAGAAGGTATGTGTTTTACAATAGAGCCAATGATCAATCAAGGATCAAAATATACCAAACTCTTAAGTGATGGATGGACTGTAGAAACAAAAGATGGAAGAAATTCTGCTCAATGGGAACACACTCTTGCAGTTACTTCATCTGGCGTGGAGGTTCTAACTAAACGCAGTGACGAATCCTTTTGAGCAATTCATTAGAAAGCATTAATCTGGACTTTGATAAAAGTTTTCACACTGTATTCAAAAAACCTGAATTGATCCAGTCTTTCCTCACCAAGAGATCAAATAAATTTGATGAAATTATTAAAAAAGAATTCATACGAAGAGAACTTGATACAGATTTTGCCTTAGTCGCACTCGGAGGCTACGGAAGAAAAGAACTATTTCCCTCCTCCGATATTGATTTATCCATTATTCAATTTAATACTAAAACAAGAAAAATTGAAGATATTAAAGATTTTATTGGGTGGCTTTGGACTCTCAAAGTAAAGGTTGGACATTCAGTTCGAACAGTTAAACAAATTGAAAATATAACCAAATCTGATCTCAAAGAATTTACCTCATATCTTTCTCATAGAATTATTTTCTGCAACAAAGATAAAGTTGCTAGCTTAAGTCGTGACTTAAAGAAAATATCAAAAAAATGGAATAAAACTAAATTTTTTAAGGCTAAACGACTTGAACAATATCATAGGTTTCAATCTTTTGACTCTACCGAATTTAGTCTTGAACCAGACCTCAAAGAATCTCCAGGTTGCTTACGAGATTTTCAAACTGCTTTATGGATTTTAGAGCATTGCTTTGAATTAAAAAAATTACAAGATTGCGCAACTGCTAAACTTTTCTCAAAAACTGAAATAACAAGCATCAATCAATCCTATGCTCATATTAAAACTCTGAGATTTTTTCTTAATCTTCATAGTAGCTCAAATCGCATTAGCTTTGAGAATCAGCTGTTGCTTGCTAAAAAATCAAAACTTAAAGCATCTAAAAAGTCCTCTGCTGTTGAGAAATTCATGAGAGCGTTTTTCCTACATGCATCAAACCTATCTGATTTTAATGAGCTTGTTTTTCAGGCTTACGATGATCAATTAACTATGCTGAAAAGACCCTACACAAAAAACTATTACATATTCAAAGATCGAATTGGGATTACAGATAACGTAGATCTGGTAAAAAGACCTGAGTTCATTTTGGATAGCTTGATCCAGGTTGGAAAACTTAAAAAAATTAATGGGCTAGATTTTAAATCCATTAGAAAGATCCAAGAGTCATTGCCCAAGATTGATGGTAACTACTTTTTATTACCTAAAGCAGGCTCTCAATTCCTTCAAATACTGAGATCAACCACAAATCTTTCGACCATTCTTAAAAAACTTAAGCAGCTAGGCTTGATGAGATTGCTCATTCCAGAGTTTGGAGAAATTGAAGGTCAAATGCAGTTTGATATGTTTCATGTATATACCGTTGATGAGCACACTTTCAAGGTTGTGAGAAACATGAGACAAATGCAAATTGGAAAAATTGATCCTTCAATGAAGATTGAGCATGAATTGATCAATAAGCTACCTAAAATTGAACTTTTATATCTTGCTGGAATTTTTCATGATCTTGGAAAAGGTAAAGGCGGAGATCATTCTGAAATAGGTGAAAAGATAGTCAAGAAATTTTGTAAAAGATTAAATTTTTCTATTCATGATACTGAGCTACTATCTTGGCTGGTTAAAAATCATTTAATCATGTCATCCATATCGCAAAAGACTGATGTTCATGACCCTGAAACGATTAAGAATTTTACTAAAAATGTAAATACCTTAGAAAAACTAAATTATATTTATATGCTTACCATCAATGACATAAGAGGCACTAATCCAACCTTGTGGAACTCTTGGAAACATGACTTATTGAAGCAACTCTTTATGTCCTCTAGAAGAAAACTAAATCTTAAGGAAGTGCAATCTAATAAATCAATTGTTGCTGAAAGAAAGCTTGCATCAATTAATGTTATCAAAAAAGGGCATGAATTTTTGAATGAGGTATGGGATCAATTGCCAGATGCTTATTTCTCAAAATATCAACTAGAACAACTATCAAACCAAGCAAAAACTGTTGCTGCTTCCAAAAGAAAAACATCTATTTTTGTAAGAAGCAGAAAAAATCTAATTGAAATATTTATCTTCACCCCGAATCAAGCTGGTCTATTTTTAAAAACTATTAGAAGCTTTGAGCAGCTTTCACTAGAAACTATAGATTCAGATATTCATACAACTAATGATGGGAAATATGCCATGAATACTTTTATATGTAAGCATAAAATCCTTGGAGGCAATTTGATTCAAAGGGATATTCAAAATATTGAACAAAAAATTATAAACGCAATCTCCTCTAAAGATTTCAAGGCAACCAGCAAGTTAAAAACAAAATACAAAAAAGTGTTTGAGCGCCCTACCAGAGTCCATATATCGCCTACAAATAATAGAGATGCAAGTTTGGTCATGCTAGAAACCCTAGACCAGCCTCATTTGCTCTCTAAAGTTGCAAACATCTTCCTTGATCATGGTATTAGTATTGACTCAGCTAGAATTACGACCCTTGGTGAAAAAGTAGAAGATAATTTCAGAGTAATTGATGAAAAAACAAAATCATCCATTTCTCAAAATAAAACTAATCAACTACAAAAGAAACTAAAGAACCTTTAAGCACTTCAATAAAGATTTAGACTGCCTATAATAACCATATGAAAAATTTCCCATTAATTGGCCTTGGTATATCAACCGTGGGCGCCTCTGGTAAGACATTAGATACCTTTTTTCCATGCATTAGTTTTAAAGATAGTGAAGATAAATTCAGTCATCACTATGAGATATGGAATGCCTTGATGGCAAAGAATGTTACTGAGATAAAAGATGTTAACCAACTTAATCTTCAGAATGAAATTTTAAATAATGTAATTAGCAACCTTGATAAAGATAAAACTGTAATTTTATGCAGGATTTTAGAAAATAAACCCATTGAAACTATTGAGGAAGCATACTTAAAATTGCATCTAATTTCTTACAAGCACTTTGTACCCAATTCATTAAATCTTGAAAACTTATTCGACTCTCTTCAAAATGTTGCATGGACGAGTCATGGGCCAATTGAACTTGATGATATTGATAAAAGAATTCTTCTATCACGCAAAAATAATGAGTCACTTGAAATCAAATCAGTCGACAAATTTCCTTGTTTAACAGACTATATTATTCCGCCCAGTGTCCGTATTGGAGATGCCAGCAGAGTTAGGCTTGGCGCCTATCTGAGTGAAGGGACAACAGTTATGCATGAAGGCTTTGTAAATTTTAATGCTGGAACGCTTGGACCAGCAATGATAGAAGGAAGAATCTCTGCCGGTGTTGTAGTTGGTAGAAACTCAGATTTGGGAGGTGGCTGTAGCACTATGGGGACTCTGTCAGGGGGCAATGAGGTAAAAGTATCTATTGGTGAAAACTGTCTTCTAGGAGCAAATTCTGGTCTTGGCATTCCATTGGGAGATAACTGCACTATTGAAGCAGGTCTTTATATTACTGCGGGATCAAAAATTACAACTTATAATTCTAATAATGAGCCTGAATCAGTTGTCAAAGCTTCAGAACTTTCAGGATGCAATAATTTGTTATTTATTAGGAATTCTCAAAGTGGTGCTATTGAAGCAAAAATTAATCCTAAATCAGTAGCATTAAATAAAACTCTTCATAAAAATTAATAACTTATGTCTGCACTAGAACTAGCCCAATCACTTATAAAAATAAAGTCCATCTCTCCCGAAGATGGTGGTTGCTTTGATCTTATAGAAGCTGAGTTAACTCCCTTAGGTTTTCAAATAGAGAAAATACCTGAGCTAAATTGTGAAACGCTATTAGCTAAGTATGGAGATTCAGGAAAGGTATTTTGCTATCTTGGACATACGGATGTTGTTCCCTCTGGCCCAGAAGAGGAATGGACTTCACACCCCTTTGAGGCAAATATTGTAGATGGGGAATTGATAGGAAGAGGAGCAGCAGATATGAAAAGTAGTGTTGCAGTCTTCGTTGAATCAATAAAAAAATTTTTGGCTGATAATCCGAACCCTAATTTTCAAATCTGGGTTATGTTAACCAGTAATGAAGAGGGTGAACCAGCTGATGGAAAAATCAATACTTTGATTGACTCCTTAACTGATCAGAATCAATTTATTGATTACTGCCTAGTTGGTGAAGCAAGCTCATCTGACAGTGTTGGAGATGTCTTGAGAGTTGGCCGCAGAGGATCTTTAAGTGGCAAGCTAAAGCTGATTGGCAAGCAGGGACATGTTGCATATCCTCACAAAGTTTTAAGTCCTATTTTAGAGGTAGGACCTATTATTAACGAACTCAACAAAATTACTTGGGATGAAGGAGATGAACATTTTGATCCAACATCATTTCAAATTTCAAATATTGATTCTGGGACTGGTGCCACAAATGTTGTTCCAGGACATTTAAACATGCTTTTTAATTTTAGATTTTCACCAGAATCAAGTCAGGAATCACTCAAACAAAGATTGATTCAAGTTTTAGAAAAGTCAAAATGTTCATTTGAAATAGATTGGACTTTAAATGCTCAGCCTTATTTAACAAAGAAAACTGAGCTGCTGTCTATTATTCAAACGGCTTTAAAAAAGATCAACGGCAAAGAAGCAATCATTGATAATGGCGGAGGAACATCTGATGGAAGATGGGTATCTCCATCGGGCTCAGAAGTTATTGAGCTCGGGCCAAGAAATCAAACGATTCACAAAATAGATGAGAAAATCTCTTTGGAAGACTTAGCATTGCTGCAAGAAATTTACCAACAGATTCTTGTTGAAACTAATAATCAGGCCAGTTAAAGACGTTTAATTTTTTGCTGTTTTTATAACAAAAGATAGTGCAATTAATGCAACAGCAATGACTAGATAATACTGAATCATAAATTCAAAAACTGGTGATATGGTCTCAAGTCCACCATCTAAAGCTTCTCCTCCAAGTAATCCCGCAAGGACCCCTCCAATTGCACTGGCTAAGAACCATAAACCAAACATCTGACCCATGTAACGCCTAGGACCATAGCGAGAGAATGCAGATAAACCAATTGGTGACAAGGCTAATTCACCCCATGTTTGAAATAGGTAAGTCAAAAGAAGCCATTGCATTCCTACAGGAGATGCTTCAATAGCTATGTTTACAGCAACAATCATTACAAGAAAGCTCAATGCCATAAACAAAAGTCCAATCGCAAATTTAATTGGTAATGACGGATCTAAATTCTTTCTAGCTAATTGCGCCCAAATCCCTGCGAAGATTGGAGCAAATAAAACAACGATTACCGGATTTGCAAACTGAAGCCATCCGACCGGAATCTTATATCCTGCAATTGATAGATCTGTATAGTCTCTTGCAAAAATATTTAATGACCCCGCTGATTGATCAAAGCCAGACCAAAAAGCAGCTGCTCCTATAAAGAGAAGAAATAATAAAATTAAATTTTTTCTTTCCGTAGCATTGAGTCCGGCAAAAAGAAAGAGATAAATAAAATACAAGCCAGCAATGATTGTAAGAAAATAAGCAAATTGTTCAGCAAAAAATCTTGGATCAATTGTAAAGAAACCGAGAAGGCCTGCTCCGATGACCATAAACATTCCAACAAGGGATACTTTTAAATAGTTAGTAAGTTTTTTACGTTTATCATCTGACATTTCGTTTGGATGCATGCCAGCGTCTCCCAATAAATGTCTGTGCTTAATATATTGGATGACGCCAAAAGTCATTCCTATGCCTGCTGCACCGAACCCCCAATGCCATCCAATCTTTTCACCCAAGTATGAACAAATCAAAAACCCAAGAGTTGAGCCAATGTTGATAGACATATAAAAAATGGTATAGCCAGAGTCTCTCTTATCATCTTGACCTTCATACAGCTGACCAACAATAGTTGAGATATTTCCTTTAAGAAGACCTGTACCCAAAACAACAAAAATCAAGCCTAAGAAAAATGTCTGCTCAATAGGAATGGCTAAAGTAAAATGCCCAAGAGCAATAATTAAAGCTCCTATTAATACCGCTTTTTGATGTCCTAAAATATTATCTGCAATCCACCCTCCGGGAACGACCATAAAATAAACCATCCCAGAATAAATACCATAAATTGCTTGAGACTCAATTTGTGACCAACCTAGACCCGGATTAAAGCCAGTTACAGCACCTGTCATATATAAAACTAATAGGGCTCGCATTCCATAATAAGACATGCGCTCCCACATTTCAGTTAAAAATAGTGTTCTTAATCCAATAGGATGCCCAAAAAAAGTATTACTTGTATTCATATTATTTGAGTTATGATTTATGGAGATACTATATCAAACTAATGGAAAAAACACCTTACGTTGGCCCCTTTCTAAGGATCATAGCTTCAGTTTATGACTTCTTTTTACTGCTTGGAGTTTGGTTTCTAGTTGGTTCACTGGCCCTGTGGTTGAATGGTGGAGAGATACTGAATCCAGTGCTTGGAAGTTTATTGGTATTTCTAAGCGGATGGGCCTTTTATGCATTTTTTTGGATGAAGAATGGGCAAACACTTGGAATGCAAGTTTGGAAATTTCAAATTGTTAATACAGATCAGAATCATGATCAAATTACTTTAAAGCAAACCTTTCTGAGGTATTTAGTAAACCTTGGAATGCTGGCACTGCTGGGTATGCCGCTATTTCTAATTTATGCAGATTCAAAAAAACTTGCAGTAAATGATGTTCTTTCAAAAACTAAATTGGAAAAAATTTGACTAAATTCTCTTAAATTTATAAGTTCCAATTCCAAATAGAATCATAATTGGTAAAAGGTGTGCTATTAATATTGGCCACTGATAAGTTAAGAATGACGCAACACTCAAATCTTTCATTAAGTCATAGATAAGTCCAAACGAAATACCTATGATGATTTGTCGACCTACTCCCCCTGAGCGGGAGCTATCAAACATAAGACTGCCTGCTAAAAAAATTATTGCAATGATGGAAATCGGCAAGAGCGCCCTTGAGTATATTAAAGAATCAATTTTTTGTAGATCCTTCTCAAGTTGGTAAGTGTTTTTTAATTTAAGTAACGAAGGCAGTGAGAAATTTTCCAGAAGATTGTTTGAGGGCAAAAAAGATGCAGTAAAATCAAATATTTTTTGAGTGGAAGGATCTACTATTTCTAATTTACCATTATCTAATTTACCTTCCTGATAAATGCTAAATGAAGAAATTCTTTGCTGATCATTAAATGCAATAATGCTTATTCCTTCAGCCTCATCATCATTTAGACGCCTTAAACCGATTAGATTTTTTTCTACCATCTCCCATTGAGCTAATTTGGCTGATTGGTTCGGCTGATTAATAATTTTAGATGTTTTTGCCAAGTCCATGAATAATGTTTCATCTAAAAAAATTAATGCCGCTGACAATATCAAGGGGCCCAGGCCTGATACTAAAACAATTTTTAAAGGCGAAAACCCAGCTGAGCGTAAAAAAACTAAATTGCCTTGCTGATTAAATATTGATAGTGCAATTAATGTACCTATCAACATAGAGCTTTCTAGATATTGCATCCCCTTGTGTAATTGCTCATAAAGTAAAAGATTGAGTATTGTTAAAAAATTTTTATCATCCGATAAATTTTCAAGCTCCATTACCAGAGTGACTGCAAAATCAAGAAACAGCATCACAATCCATACCAGTGCTGAGATTAAAAAGCTTTTAATAACAAGATGTCTGGAATAAGTATTAAAAATATTCTTCATTATGTGCTTAGCCAGGCTAAGAGAACAAATATTAAAAAGATGATTAAGATAGTTCTAGTTCTTGAATTAGAAAAAAAACTTTTTAATGAAACCCTTCCATCAAGCCAAAACAGAATGCTTCCTAAAGATAAAAACACCAAATGGACAGGCCATAAATAGTAATAAAAGAGATTAAAGTTATTGGCATAGCTTTCTCTAAATGCAACTAAGACGCTAAGGTAAAAGATATAGATTAATACCCCAGTAACAAGGCTCCCCTCCCTTCCAGATCGAGGGTTCTCTTTACCAAAAACAAAACTAAGTATTAATAATGCAACAAGCATAATAGGAATACTGGCATTCCACTGGTTCTGAATAAAATTGGACTGGTTTTTATAATCCAGCAATTTTGAAAGGGTGAATGATTTACTTGAGGTCTGCCCAACTTCAATAGAGTGAGTCAATTTTTTGAATGAGGCATCTATTTGATTGGAGCTATTTAGGTCTGGATAGATAGATCCATTCTGGAAATTTAAAATCATATTGTTATCTTGATTTGAGATTTCAAGTAGCTCAGCCTTGATGATTGACAGAGAGGGATCATCTTGAACAAAAAATGTTACTCCAGTCATTTTTTCGCCATCATAAGATTTGAAATAAAGATAGCTTCCGGCTTCATCAAGATTGACCAATGTTTCAGGCTGTAACATTGATAACTTATCTTCATAGGACTGCTCAGCCATCAAGCTTTTAGACAGAGCTTTGCCATAGGGAGCTAAATAAATGCTAATCAGCGCACATAAAATCAAAGTGATAAAAAAAAATGGGGTTATATGCTTGATAAGCCTTAACCGAGAAACTCCTGCAGAAAAATAAGCATAGATTCCATTAGAGCTATAAAGCTCAGATATAACTAATAAGAGGCTTAAAAAAAATGCAAAAGGAATCAATAATGCGAGAAAGTCAGGCAATCTAAGGAAAATTACAGTAAAGATAATATCCGGATTCAAGCTCCCTGATGCAGCCTGCTCAAAATATCCAACAAGTCTTGATGAGAAAATTAAAGCTGTAAGGATAAATAAGATTGCAGTAAAACCTCTAAAAATTTGAGAATTTAAATGAATTGCAAGAATATTCTTTTTATACATGCCTTTAGGGATGTTGATGCATTACAATAAATATCTTATCAGTAATTTTTATCAGGAGTATGGTTTATGGCTTACAAAGTCTTATCAAGTCTAACAGCAAACAATGTTAATTCTGCAGATCTATTAAAGGTTAAAACAGATCTGTTGATTATTGCTGTTAACAAAAAAACATCAGCAGCCGCTGAACTCAGCGGCCTGCAAGCAAGCTCTCAATCGTTGGTTAAAGAGTCAATCAAAGAAATTAACAGTGGGTCTAGAAAATCTATTTTTCTTCCTGCCCCAACTAAAATTGCAGCTAAAAATATTCTGCTCATCAAAGAACCAGACCCTAAAGCAGCCAGTTTTTTAGTGCTTCGTTACTACGAAGAGATCATGGGCTTAGTCAAATCAGCCAAGGCAAAGGATTTTGCATATCTCATGAGTTCAACCACTTCAAAAGATTTTGATCTGGCGTGGGCTGCTGAAGTGGCAGCTAGAACATTTGAGTCTGCAGCCTACACTTTCAATGCAACAAAAAATAAAACTGCTAAACCTATTATAGTTAAAAAGGGAGCCCTTTTATTTGCTGGCTTAACTCCGGCAAAACTAAGATCAGTTAAAGCTGCGGTAAGACTTGGTCATGCTGTTGGTGAAGGAATGAATGCTACAAAACATCTTGGTGATTTGCCTGCAAACCATTGCACACCAAGGATTATTGAGCGTAAAACAAAAGCACTGAAAAAAGATTTTCCAGCTCTAAAAATTTCTAGTCTCAATGAAAAGGATATGGAACGATTGAAAATGGGATCATATTTATCAGTTGGCAAAGGTAGTGATGAGCCATCCAGGATGATGACCATTGAATACAGGGGTGGTGCAAAAGATAAGCAGCCCATCGTGTTAGTAGGAAAAGGAATTACATTTGATACTGGCGGAATCTCAATCAAGCCAAGTCCTGCTATGGATGAAATGAAATGGGATATGTGTGGAGCTGCATCTGTATTTGGAATAATGCAAACGCTGGCTAGACTAAAAGCTAAAGTGAATGTTGTGGGCTTATTGGTTTGTGCTGAAAATATGCCATCTGCGCGTGCTACTAAACCAGGAGATGTTGTTACTTCCATGTCAGGCCAAACCATCGAAATTCTGAACACTGATGCTGAGGGTAGATTAGTTCTGTGTGACGCATTGACTTATTCAAAGAAATTTAAGCCTAGTCATGTTATCGATATGGCAACTCTAACTGGAGCTGTAGTTATTGCTCTTGGCAGTCCAGCGACTGGAGTGATGGCCAATAATCAACCTCTTGCTGATAAAATTTTAGCAGCTGGAGAAAAATCTGGTGACAGAGCGTGGCAACTACCTCTCTGGGATGAATATGCTCATTGCACCAAAACAAACTTTGCAGATCTTGCAAATATTGGTGGTGGTAGAGAGGCTGGGACTATTCATGCTGCTTCATTTCTATCTAATTTTACAAAAGATTTTAAATGGGCTCATATGGATATTGCAGCAAGTGCCTGGAATGGTGGTGCCAAAAAAGGAGGCACCGGCAGACCAGTTCCATTGTTAGCTGAATTAATCTTAAATGGGAATTTATAAGACTTTTTAAATCTTTATAAGTAATGGATAAGAAGCCATATGACCCATCTGAGATAGAGCAAAGGCTCTATCAAGAATGGGAAGATTCCGGCCTATTTGAACCAGACGATGGATCTGACTCTTATTCATTAGCCATCCCTCCGCCAAATGTAACTGGAACACTGCACATGGGGCATGGATTTCAGAATGCCATCATGGATTGCTTGATTCGATACTATCGAATGTCGGGCAAGAATACCTTATGGCAAGTTGGAACAGATCATGCTGGCATTGCCACCGAAATGGTGGTCGAGCGAAGATTAAATGCTGAGGGCAAGTCAAAAGATGGCATCGGTAGAGAAGCTTTTGAAAAAGAAGTTTGGAAGTGGAAGAAATACTCTGGCAATAAAATTACGTCACAACTCAGGCGCTTAGGATCAAGTTTAGATTGGAGTACTGAGAGATTCACATTAGATGATGAATACCAGCACGCGGTTTTAAGCGCATTCATTCAATTGTTTGAAGAAGGTCTAATTTATCAAGGCAAGCGCTTAGTAAATTGGGATCCTGTTCTAGAAACTTCTTTATCAGACCTAGAAGTGATCAATAAAGATCTCACAATTAAGATTTGGGAAATAAAATATCAACTTAAGGAAACTGATGAATTTGTAACTGTTGCTACCACCAGACCTGAAACGCTTCTAGGAGATATGGCTCTCGCGGTCAATCCAGGTGATCAAAGGTTCGCCCATCTAGTAGGTAAAAATGCTGAGATTCCACTTTGCAATAGAGTTATTCCAATTGTTGCAGATGACTATGTAGATTCAGAATTTGGAACAGGTGTTGTCAAGATAACTCCTGGTCATGATTTTAATGATTATGAGTTAGGCAAACGACATGGACTCCATATGAATGAAAGTTTGCAATGTCATACGGGGGATGAAAGTGCATTTTCTCCAATTTCAATTCTAAATAAAGCCGTTGAAATTATTGGTGTTGCCCCTGAGAAATTTCATGGCATGGATAGGTTTGAGGCTCGTAAAGTGCTCTTAGAAGATTTGGAAAAAGAAAAGTTTCTGGTATCTGAAAACGAATATGAAAGCACTCTACCCTATGGAGATAGATCCGATCAAATTCTTGAGCCCCTCTTAACAGATCAATGGTATGTAGACGCCAAAACCCTTGCCAAACCGGCCATTGAAGCAGTTAAGTCTAAAGAAATACAATTTGTGCCTGCCAATTGGGAAAAAACCTATTTCCAATGGATGGATAACATTCAAGACTG
>CENP01161415.1_pt1 | contig 23050 bp, 18 predicted proteins | sample 361281 | NCBI WGS metagenome assembly CENP01 (sample SAMEA2591122, study PRJEB7988) | marine metagenome | biome: marine biome (ENVO:00000447); feature: deep chlorophyll maximum layer (ENVO:xxxxxxxx); material: saline water (ENVO:00002010), including plankton (ENVO:xxxxxxxx) | depth 70 m | reverse complement strand
TTTTTTTTTGGATAAAGTTTTATGTACCTATATTTGAATGTTATCTAAATAATGAATAAAGTAGGTATTGATTCACTGTCATATTATGTTCCATCTCTGTATGTAGATATAGAGGAGCTAGCTATTAAACGAAATATTGTTCCTGAAAAACTAGTTAAAGGGTTAGGCTTAAAAAAAATGGCTACACCAGATTTTGATGAAGATTCTGCCTCAATAGCAGCTAACTCACTTTTCAGGTTAATCAAGGATAATAAAATTGATCCTACAAAAATTGGTAGAGTTTATCTTGGAACTGAAAGTGGAGTTGATGCATCAAAGCCAACCTCCTCATATGTGGTTGAGATTTTAGAAGATGTTTTTGCTGAAGAATTTGGAAAAAGATGTTTTAAAAACTGTGATATAGTGGATCTGACTTTTGCATGTGCAGGAGCTGTAGATGCACTTCAGAATTGCTGTGACTGGGTGAGAAATGGAGAGAATAGAATGGCAATAGTCATCGCTTCTGATATAGCCAAATATGAACTTAATTCAACAGGAGAATATACTCAAGGTGCTGGTTCAGTTTCAATGATGATTTGCGAAAATCCATCTATAATATCCTTCAATGGTGCATGGGGAGTTTCAACAAAAGGTATAGGCGACTTTTTCAAACCAAGAAGACTTTTTAAAAAGTCCAATATATTAATTGAAGCTGCTAAACTTTTAAACAAAGAAATATCTTCAAGTGAAGCTGAAATTATTTTAGAGGATGCTGACTCAAAATTTTGGTCAGACTCAAATGACCTTATAGAGGTTTACAAAGAAGAACCAATATTCGAAGGTCAATTCTCTAATGAAAGCTATAAAGAAAGAGTATATGAAGCTCTTGAAAATTTTAATGAACAAAATCAAAGAGATGTATTAAATGAGTGGGAAAATATAATTTTTCATCTTCCTTATGCATTTCATGGTAGAAGAATGATTGTAAATAAATGGCTTGACTGGATGTCAGAAAACGGTAGGGCTGAAGAAATTTATTCTGAAATTGGTAGACCTGAATCGAATCAAGATAAAGATTGGATCAAAAAAGTCTCTAAATCAAACCTATATAAGAAATTTATTGAACATAAAATAGCTCCAGGCGAAAAAGCCTCTTCAGAAATTGGGAATATGTATACAGCCTCTATTTTCATGGCACTAATAAGCTCACTAGTTGATGGTTTTGAAAATGATAAGGATTTTGAAAATAAAAAAATTGGTTTTGTGAGCTACGGTAGTGGTTCAAAAGCTAAAATATTTGAAGGAACTGTTCAAAAAAATTGGATTGAAAAAGTTAGTTCTATCAAACTTTATGATAGTCTAAACAAAAGAAAAAAAATAAGTATTGATATTTATGAAAACTTACACAAAAGAAGAGTTACGTCTAACATTAATAATAATGATGGCATTATAAAACTCAATAAAATTTCTGATGGTGAGTTTACAGAAGGTCTAAGAAATTATCTTAAATATTAAATCCTATGAATATTTTAGTTTGCATAAGTAATGTTCCTGATACAACATCTAAGATCAATTTTATCGAAAATGATTCAAAGTTTGATTCAAATGGTGTTCAATATATTATTAATCCAAATGATGAATTTGGTCTAACAAAAGCTGTTTGGATGAAAGAATCTAACGCTGCAAATGTAACTGTACTAACTGTTGGAAATCAATCTGCAGAAACAATTTTAAGAAAGTGTCTTGCTATTGGAGCTGATAAAGCGATTAGAATTGATTGTGATGCAAATGATGCATATTCTGTTGCTAAAGAAATTGAAGCTCATTGCCAGTCTATAAACTATGACTTAATTATATGTGGTAGGGAATCTATTGACTACAATGGAGGTCTAGTACCTGGGCTTTTAGCTGGGTTATTAGACTATAATTTCGTTACTAATTGTGTGAGTCTTGAGATAAAAGACTCAAAAGCAACTTGTGCTAGGGAGATTTCAGGGGGCACAGAGATAAGTGAATGTAATATTCCATTGGTAATTGGTTCTCAAAAAGGATTAGTTGAAGAGAGTGATCTAATAATTCCCAATATGAGGGGTATAATGATGGCTAGACAAAAACCTCTTGAGGTAATAGATGCTCAAAAATTTAGTGCAAAAACAAGTGATAAAAAGTTTCATAAACCTGAAGCAAAAAGTGAAGTAAAACTTATTAAACCCGACGAATTAGACAAATTAATAGATCTTTTAGAAAACGAAGCAAAAGTTATTTAATATGGCAGTACTCGTATATATAGAATCAGAAGAAAATAAATTTAAAAAGACAGCCTATGAAGCTCTTTCTTATGGAAAAGCACTAGCAGATAAAATGGGCTCTAAAGTATCAGGATTAGTTATTAATTGTTCTGATACAGATGGTTTGAAAAAATATGGAGCAGATAAAATTATAACTATTGATACTCCCGATTTTCAAAAATTTTCATCAAAAAAATATTCACATGCAATAGCAGAAGTTATAAAGTCTGAAAATTCTTCAGTTGTTATATTATCATCATCTGCCAACTCAAAATTTATAGGAGCCCACTTATCTGGTATTACTGATGCCGCATATGTTTCTAATGTTGTTGGAATACCCGAAAGTATATCTCCTTTTGTTATTAAAAGAACATGCTTTACCAATAAAGCATTTTCTTCAACAGAAATGATTGATGGATTAAAAATTATAAGCGTTTCTTCTAACTCATTTGGAATGATTGAAAACTTTAATGATTCAGCAGTTGAAAGTTTTAATCCAGAAAAAGTTGATTCTAATCAAAAAATAATTAACATAGAGAAAGAGACGGGGAATATAACTATTGCTGACGCTGATATCGTGGTTTCTGCTGGCAGAGGCCTTAAAGGACCTGAAAACTGGGAAATGATAGAATCTTTAGCTGATACACTGGGAGCTGCAACTGCATGTTCAAAACCAGTATCAGATATGGGGTGGAGACCCCATAGCGAACATGTTGGGCAAACTGGTAAGCCTGTTTCTTCTAATCTGTATATTGCAATCGGTATTTCTGGTGCTATTCAACACCTAGCAGGAATTAACTCATCTAAAGTTAAAGTTGTTATTAATAGTGATCCGGAAGCACCATTTTTTAAAGCTGCTGATTACGGGGTTGTGGGAGATGCATTTGAGGTAATCCCTGAATTAATACAGAAGCTTAAAGACAGATAATAAGGAAATATTATATTTTATTTTAATCAATAGCTTTATCTTATAACTAAAGTCTTATACTCTGTAGTAACTAAAATAAGTATTTAAATACTAGCTAATTATAATATAAGTCTATTGATTTAATAATTATTATAAGATATTCTAATACTCAGTGTAAAGAACCTCTAATTTAATTCTTTTTGAAAGATTTAATTGATCAGGGCTTGATCCAAACAAAGATACTGGAAAGGGTAAAGATATTGATGAACTTGGCAGTGCAATTCTTTTCATATTTGGCAAATAACCATTTCTTTTAGTTATGTCATTTATATTAGAGCTTGTTGTAAGACCAAGATCTATATTTAATGAATCGTGTCTAACTATGTTAGACACATGGTTGGTAATGTTAAACTTATAGCTAGTAGGGGTATTACTAGAATCATATTGGAGTAGGCCTCCAAAGCGAAACTTGTCGGAGTTTACAGCAGTAGGAGATAAATCTACCGAATAGTCTTTTAAATAGTCCTCTAAAGGCTCCCCATTATTATAAGAATAAATATAAAGTCGTTCTGGTAAAAATTTATAGCTTGACGGAAGTACATCATCATCTAAATACAATGTAAGACTAGCCTCGTTTATTAGGACATCCTTTGACTTGAAAGAACTTAATTCATTTGATGTGGAGTTGTCATTAGAGAATAATTTTAATTTTGAAATGAACTTTGATCCATTAAGATATATTTTTTCAGAAGGAATGTTTTGGCTTGAAGAATTAACTTCGGCCAATATTTTTTGATCATAATTTGCATGATCATAAAGATTTATAGTAACACCACCCAAAGGAATTATATTCGACTTATTCCTTTTTTCAATTACATCATCAGACACATCATCCGTTCCATTGGTATTATAATAATTATAATTGTACTCTAGAATAACCCTGGCATTAAGAATATCAAGCATCATATATAAGTCATCTGAAAAATTTTCAGCCCTAACAATAAGCCCTTTAAAATAATTATTAAAATTAGCCTGATTAACTAATTGGTCTGACCCCTCTAGGTTAATAATCATTTGTTGAAAAAAGTCTGTATCTAATGGAATTCTAATACGTGGAGTTTCAAAATAATTTACCTGAGTTAATTCATCAGGGTCCGTGTTAGGATCATCTTCTGTAAATAAAACAGGAATTTCCTCAAAATTAAGACTTACCCTATCGTCATGTAATGTTTTTCCAAAGTTTCCACTATTATAAAAGTCATCATCAGAAAAATACTCCTTTAATGACTCAAAGTTATTAGCCGGGTCCAAAGAACTTAAGTAATAAGTTAACTCGTATACTTTAAGGTCAAATTCTGCATTTCTGTTTCCAAAAATTGAATCTATTTCATAAACTTGACTTTCCACATTATATGTTCCATTATCTGTATCGCTAAGATCTAAGATTCCATCATTATCCGAATCACTACTTAAAGGATTTGTTCCTGCTTGAAGCTCAATAATATCAGATATACCATCATTATCTGAATCACTTAAAGGATCTTCAGGGTCCACATCATAAATATCAATAACACCATCATTGTCTGAATCATTAGTATTAGTAAAAAATGGAAGATCTAAATAAACAGCTGTCAATTCTTCTTGCTCATTAATAACTCTAATATCCGTTTCGCTTCCCTCAGTTTCTTCAGCCTGACTAAAATCACCAAAATTCTGGAGTGAGAAAACATTCAGTTGAGATATAAAGCTAGACTTTGTTTGACCAAAAATATTATCATTAAATACACCTAAATGTACATTAAATAGATTATTTGTTTGAACCTTATCTAGAGATTCTTGATATGAGAAAACTGGAAAGGTTTCAGATTTTAAATCTTGGAATTGTTGATCTAATATTTCCATTCCCACCGAATAATAGTCTTTGTTACAAGATGTAATGAGTGACAACGAAAATATAATTAAAAGAATTATTGAAATTTTCTTACTATACATTTATTCAATATTTTTTAATAGAAAATCCATTAATTTTTCTTCATCAGAGGAATCTTTAAATTCAAGAAAATCTTTAGAGTATTTCTTTATTGAACTATATATAGATTCGTCTATGTTATCAGAGGAAAGAATTACTGAGTCAGAAAACTTTATCATTAAATCAGCTAGAGATTCAAAATCAGGCTCAGATATTAAGTCTAGATCCCCTTCAACTCCATCAAATTCAATTTTTTCAGTTATATCTTTTGATAAACTCCCATCAAAAGATTTTGAATAAAGAGAAGAAACTATTTTACTATTATCAAATACAGGGTCATCCGAATATAGCTTTTTTAAATAAAGAGGAAACAACGATGCAAACCAACCATGCAGGTGAATTATATCTGGTGTCCAATTAAGTTTTTTAACTGTTTCTATAACTCCTTTTGTAAAGAAAATCATTCTCTCATCATTGTCTTTTAAAAGTTTGTCGTCTTTATCAAGAAGCAATTCCTTTCTTTTAAAATACTCTTCGTTATCAATAAAATAAACCTGCATTCTTTCTTTAGGTATTGAAGCAACCTTAATTATTAAAGGCATATATAAATCGTTGATTAACATATTCATCCCTGAAAGTCTAATAACTTCATGTAGTTGATGTCTCCTTTCATTTATCATACCATATTTTGGCATAAAAATCCTAGTCATCCCTCCATTAGCATTAATTTTTCTTGATACTGAGAATGAATTTACTGCCTTTTCAGTTTGAGGAAGATAAGGAACAACCTCCGATGAAATGACTAATATTTTTTTGTCTTTCAATAATTTCAAAGTCTTGATATTAGCTTAGTGTGCAAAATTACGAAAATTATGAGTAAGAATATAAAAACATTATCTTTAAGATTATTAATTTCTCAAAATTGAGAGTTTACTCTTCCCATAAAGAACTTTTAAAATCCCTAGGCAATAACAAATCTATTGGGCTTGTTCCTACAATGGGGTCTCTTCATAAGGGACATTTATCACTTGTTCAAAGAGCAGTTAGCGAAAACAAAGAAGTAATAATTTCTATTTACGTCAACCCTACTCAATTTAATGATAAAGAAGATTTAAAAAAATACCCTAGAAATCTTGATAATGACCTAAAACTACTTAACAACATTAATAATGTTTTAGTTTACACCCCAAGTGATAGTGACTTATATGGTCAGGATGAAAAGTCAAAAAAATATAATTTTGGAGATTTTATGAATATTATGGAGGGGAAGCAAAGGCCAGATCATTTTGATGGTGTTGCTACTATCATTGAAAAACTTTTCAAAATATTTACTCCAGATAATGCGTATTTTGGAGAAAAAGATTTTCAACAATTGATATTAATCAAATCGTTAGCAGAAAAACTTAATCCAGATTTAAATGTGGTTGGTTGTAAAACAATTAGAGAAAAAGATGGATTAGCCATGAGCTCAAGAAATAAGCTTTTGAGTAAAAAAGAAAGAGAAAGTGCAGGTGAAATAATTAAACTTCTTCTAAAGGCTAAAGAAATGAATAGTGATTTTGATTACAGACAAATTAAAAATGAGGTTGTTAGACACATCCACTCAGTTGAAGGAATTACCCTAGAATATTTTGAAATAATGGATCTCTCAAAATTTTTAAATACTATTGAAAAAAGAGCTTTCATTGCCTGTAAAGTTGGAAACGTCAGATTAATTGATAATATAAGAATTTAAAAAATTGAAGAAAAAAATAAGAATAATAATTCCAATTCTATTAGGTATGTTTTTTATTTATCTAACATTTGGTTTGACATCTGAAAATGAAAGAGATTTAATCTGGAATTATATTAAATCAGCTAAAATTGAGTATGTAATTGCTGCAATGTCTATAGGTGCTAGCGCAGATATAGTGAGAGGGCTTAGATGGCAGTTTCTGTCAAATGCTATTGGCTATAAATCAAACACCATTATAAGTGTGGCAAGTGTGTTTATGTGTTATACTTCAAATATGGCTATACCCAGATCAGGAGAATTCGTTAGAGCAACTATATTAAGTGAATACAACAAAATACCAATTGGAAAAACTTTTGGCACAATAGCAGCAGAAAGAATTATTGATATAACTATATCTTTATTTATACTTACTCTAATTTGGCTTCTTCAGTATGAAGTTATTCTAGAATCATTTTTTGATGACAGTTTTCTTTACAACATAGATCAAAATATAGGTCTTATATTATTTGTGTCTGTTTTAATGTTTTGCGTTTTGATTTTTAGTATTTCTAGAATTGAAAGAATAAAAATATTTTTTAAAGGAATTATTGAGGGTTTTTTATCGATAATTAATCTTAAAAATAAATTACTACCATTTTTATTGTATTCATCACTTATCTGGGTATGTTATATTTCAGCATTCTTCGTTATTAAGTTTTCAGTTTCTGAATTAGAAATAATAAATAATAGCTTAATTTTTCCAGCATTTATTGTTGGAGTTTTTAGTATCTCTCTTTCTAATCATGGTCTTGGGGTATATCCACTTGCAATTTCTTTGTTTTTATTAAATTTTGGAATAAATACTGAAATTGGATTAACTTATGGATGGATTGCTTGGTCCTGTCAGGCGATTATAACTCTAATTTTTGGAGGTCTTTCTTTTTTTGTACTACCTTTGTTGTATACAACTGATTGAAATGGAAAAAATTATTAGAGATTTTTTATCAGAAGTAAATCAAAAAAACCAAAATGAGCCTGAATTCATGCAGGCAGTTACTGAGGTTGCTGAGACTGTTATTCCTTATATTGTATCTAAAGATATTTACTACGGCCAAAATATTTTATTGAGAATGGTTGAACCTGAAAGAGTGATTTCTTTTAGAGTAGCATGGATCGATGACAAAGAAGAAATTCAAGTTAATAGAGGTTATAGAATTGAGATGAATTCTGCAATTGGTCCATACAAAGGAGGGCTTAGGTTTCACCCTTCTGTAAACTTGAGTATATTAAAATTTTTAGCCTTCGAACAGGTATTTAAAAATGCTCTAACTACTCTTCCTATGGGTGGCGGCAAAGGCGGTTCTGATTTTGATCCAAAAGGCAAATCTGACACAGAGGTCATGCGTTTCTGCCAAAGCTTTATGACAGAATTATTTAGGCATATTGGTCCAAATAAAGATATTCCTGCCGGAGATATAGGTGTTGGTGGAAGAGAGATTGGCTACATGTTTGGTCAATACAAAAGACTTAAAAATGAATTTTCAGGAGTATTGACTGGTAAAGGAGTTTCATGGGGTGGATCACTTATTAGGCCAGAGGCTACAGGATATGGTGTAGTGTATTTTATTGATGAAATGTTAAAGCACCAAAGCCAAGGACTAAAGGGAAAATCAGTTGTTATATCTGGGTCTGGAAATGTTGCCCAATATGCAACAGAAAAATGTATAAATATGGGGGCTAAAGTATTAACGCTTTCGGATTCTTCTGGTTTCATTTATGATAAGGATGGAATTGATAAAGAAAAGCTGCAATACATAATGGAACTAAAAAACATAAAAAGAGATAGAATATCAGCTTATATTGATAAGTATTCCAAAGCTGAATTTCATGCAAATAATAATCCATGGGCCGTAAAATGTGACATAGCTATTCCATGTGCAACTCAGAATGAATTAGACATAAGTGATGCAAAAACACTAATAAAAAATGGGTGTAAAACAATTGGCGAAGGAGCAAACATGCCCTGTACAACTGATGCCGTTAATTTATTTACTGAAAACAAAATTTTATATGCGCCAGGAAAGGCTTCAAATGCAGGAGGTGTTGCTGTTTCTGGATTAGAAATGGCTCAAAATTCTTTAAAATATAATTGGAGCAGAGAAGTTGTTGACGGAAAGCTAAAAGAAATCATGTCAGATATACATACCTCATGTATCAAATATGGATCATCTAAGGATGAAGTAAACTATGTAAAAGGGGCAAATATAGCAGGCTTTGTAAAAGTAGCTGATGCAATGCTAGCTCAAGGGGTAGTTTAAATTAAATGCCAAATTCAAAAGCTTTAGTAATTAGATCTATAAAAAATGGTGAGACCAGTTTAATAGTTTCCTGTTATCTTGAAGACATTGGATATAAGACTTTTATAGTAAAGGGTGTTTTTGGTTCTAAGAAATCTAAATTTAGTAAAGCTCATTTTTTTCCTCTTAACATAGTAAGCTTAAATTACTCCTATACTGAAGGAAGAAATCTTGGCTTCATTAAGGAAGTGAAATCTGAAAAGCTCTACACGAGTCTTCATGTTGATATTCAAAAAAGTTCTGTTATCATATTTTTATCTGAAATTTTAAATAGCATTTTTAAAGAGGAAACAACAGTAAACAAAGACTTATTTAATTTTTTATTAAATACTCTTTCTTGGTATGATCAGGTGAAAAGTTGTAATAATTTTCATATTAAATTTCTAATTGAACTTTCAAGATTTATTGGATTTTATCCTAATATAAATAATGAAAATGATTCTTTTTTTAATCTTGAATCAGGAGCAACTTGTGCAACACAAACCATTGGAATTAATCTTAGTGGTAAAGACTTAACCCTATTCAAAGAGTTTTTAGGCACGGAATTTGAGGATTTAAATAGTATGAACATAAAAAGTGAATCTAGAATTAGAATTCTAAATTATATAATTGACTATTATTCTCTACATTTACAAATGTTCAAAACACCTAAATCAATAAATGTATTTGCAGAAATATTTAAATAAATTACTATTGTTGAAGGGGATAATTATTCCACTGTTTTTTTTCTCAACTCTATCTTTTGCCCAACAAATTACTGTTAAAGACGAAATTACAAATGAAAACCTTCCAGATGTTGTTATTTTTAATGAGAATAAATCTCAGTCTATAATAACGGATCTTGTTGGGGTTGTAGATTTAAGTTTATTTTCATCAGATGAAAACATTTATTTTCAATTACTCGGTTACTCAACATTAAAAATATTAAAGACTGAGGTTTTAAATGGTATGACAATTTACCTTCAGTCAGAAAGTCAAAATCTTGAAGAAGTAATCTTATCAGTCGCAAGATCTGAATCTAATGTCAATCAAATAGCTGAAAAAGTATCCGTAATTAAATCTGAGGACTTATTCTTGTCCTCTCCAGCCTCTGGAGCAGAATTACTTGAGTTAACTCCTGGAATAAGAGTGCAAAAAAGTCAAGGTGGGGGTGGAAGCCCAATCATAAGAGGATTTGAGGCTAACAGAGTGTTAATTGTTATCGATGGAGTTAGAATGAATAATGCTATATACCGTTCAGGACATCTGCAAAACTCCATTACCATTGATCCAAATAATATTGAAAGAGCTGAGGTGATTTTTGGATCCTCCTCAGTGGGATATGGCTCTGATGCATTGGGGGGTGTAATACATTACTATACTAAAAACCCAATTCTTAAGGGTTCTGAAAAAATCAAATCTAGCTTTACTTCTAATTATACTTCTGCTAATCAAGGTCTATCTAATAATTTTATAACTAATTATAGTAGTGAAAACTGGGGTAGTATTACATCTATATCTATTTCTAAATTTGGAGATATAAAAATGGGGGAAAACAGAGACCACGGTTTTAATAACTGGGGGCTAACTCCTCTATATTCCGAAAACTCTAGATACTCATATTATTCAGAACCATCATCTAATCCAAATGAAAACATTCAAAAAAATACTGGTTATAGCCAGGTTGATTTATTTCAAAAATTTTTAGTAAAACTTGGAGAAACTAACCTACTAAATATAAATATTCAGTTTTCTGAGTCAAGTGATATTGATAGATTTGATCAGTTGAGTATTACAAAAGGAAATTCCCTAAAATTTAGTGAATGGTATTATGGACCTCAAAAAAGACTTTTGATTTCTCCTAGTTTGAAGATTTTCCCAAATAGAAAGTTCATGAAAAAAGGTGTAATTACATTCGGGTTTCAAAAAATAAATGAGAGTAGAATTAAAAGAAAATTTAATGCCCTCAACAGGTCACATCAAATTGAAGATCTCAAAGTATTTAGCCTTAATGGTGATTTTGATACTTCCTTTAATGATAATCATTCAATCTCCTATGGTCTTGAGTCTACATATAATTACAATTATTCAAAAGCATATGATCAAATAATTGAAACACAGGGAAATCAAGTAACAGGGCTTAGTAATAAATTTGCAATTCCTACCAGATATCCAAGTAATGGAAGTTCATATACAAGTTTTGCATCCTATGTTAATTGGTCCTGGAATATGAGCGAGTTTTTTACTTTTAACATTGGTACTAGATTAACATTTACTGGGCTTAAAGCAAGTTGGAATGATATTATCTCTGTAAATCCTCAGCTATCTGAGGTAAACCTTAACTCTGAAGCATTAACTACTACTGTCTCGATAAAATTAAGACCTAGTAAAAGAGTTCAAATAAATACAGTTTTATCTAGTGGATTTAGAAACCCAAATATTGATGATATTGGAAAAATAAGAGAGAATAATGGTTTATTGGTTGTTCCAAACACATTTTTAAAACCAGAATATGCATATAACTTAGACCTAGGTATTGACTTTAGATCTCTTAATAATAGAAATTATATTTCCTTAAGAGGTTTTAGCACAATTATCTCAAGGCATATAGGGAGAGATGAATATATTGTCTTCTCAGACATCACCACACCCGATTTTTCGACAGTAATATATAACGGAGAAGAAGTTACTACCATTTCAAATAAAAATCTTGGTAATCGATTTATACACGGTTTCTCAATTGATGGTTTCTCAAAAATCATAAATAGTTTAAAGTTTGATTATAGTATAACTTATACTAAAGGAGATGAAAATGACGCCTATGGCCCTCTTCCTTCTATTTCTCCTTTATTTGGATCATTTGCACTCTCATATTCAAAAAGAGGTGTTAACCTCAAGGCTATCTACAAATTTAGTGAAGCAAAGAATCCTGGCGAATATAGCTTTGGAGGAGAAGATGGATTAGATGAGACCCCATTCATAGTTAATAACGAAGGATTAGTGAGCTATCTTGGAACTCCAAAATGGTCTGATCTTTCAATATTTGGAAGTAAAAATATTTCCTCTAATGTTACTTTAAGATTAGGTTTAACAAATGTTTTTGACTCTCACTATAGAACTTTTGCTTCTGGAATTTCTGCCCCTGGAAGATCCTTTCAGCTTGGTCTAAATCTTAAATTATAACCCTTTATATTTACTTTTATTTGATCTAAATCATTAATTTCGCCATTAATTAATGCACAATGGGATTTAGAGAATCTAAAAACTTTTCACTTACATCAATTTCATCAGAGATCCAGGATTTTTGGTCTAAAAATGATATTTTTTCTAAATCATTCAACAAGAAGGATAATCCCAATTTTATTTTTTTCGAAGGCCCACCCTCTGCTAATGGAAAGCCTGGAATACATCATGTAATGGCTAGAACAATTAAAGATGCTTTTTGTAGATATAAAACTTTAAAAGGATACAATGTGAAAAGAAAAGCTGGTTGGGATACACATGGACTTCCAGTTGAGTTAGGGGTTGAAAAAGAATTAGGTATATCAAAAGATGACATAGGAAATAAAATAAGTATTTCAGAATATAATGCTGCTTGTAAAAAAGCTGTCATGAAATATACTGCTGAATGGGAGTCTCTTACAAAAGAAATGGGTTACTGGATCGATCTTTCTAATCCATACGTTACATATACCTCTAAATATATGGAGACTGTTTGGTGGCTTATTAAAACCATCTCTGATAAAAAGCTTCTTTACAAAGGGTATACTGTTCAACCTTATTCACCAGCTGCTGGAACCGGCCTTAGCTCACATGAGCTAAATCAACCAGGAGCATATAAAGACATAAGTGATACATCTGTAATTGCTCAATTTAAATGTTTAGATCAAGTATTGCCTGAGGAATTAAAACCTTTCTATCCATTTTATTTTCTTGCTTGGACAACAACACCTTGGACCTTACCATCTAATACAGCTTTAACAGTTGGATCAAAAATAGAATACTGCTTTGTTGTAACATTTAATCAGTATACCAAAAAAAAGACAACAGTTTTATTAGCTAAAGCTTTAATTGAAAAAGTTTTTACTAAAAACTTTTTTAAAATTGATAATGAAAATGATCTTGATACGTTTAAAAACAATGATGTAAAAATTCCTTATTTTATTTTGGGTTCTTGTTTAGGCAAAGATCTTGAAAATCTTAAATATGATAGAATATGGGAAGAATCTCCGCTTCCTATAGAAAATCCTGAAAATGCTTTTAGAGTAATAGTTGGTGATTTTGTTACAACTGAAGATGGAACTGGAATTGTTCATACAGCTCCTACATTTGGTGCTGACGATTATAAAGCTGCAAAATCTGCTGTGCCCGAGGTTCCTCCTCTTCAAGTATTGGATGAGAAAGGTAATAAAGTGCCTTTAGTAGACTTAAAAGGTAAATTTATTAAAGGTCTTGGTCTAGTAAGTGGTAAGTACGTAAAAAATGAATACTATGAGCCAGAAGATACTCCAGAAAAGTCTGTTGATGTTGAAATTGCAATTAAATTAAAGGAAAAAAATCTAGCTTTCAAGGTGGAAAAATATTCTCACTCATATCCACATTGCTGGAGAACAGATAAACCTGTACTCTATTACCCCATGGAGTCTTGGTTTATTAAAATCAGCGATATGTCTGAGAGGATGTATAAACTAAATAAAGATATAAATTGGAAACCAAAATCTACTGGAGAAGGAAGATTTGGGAATTGGCTGAAATCTGCAAATGACTGGAACCTATCAAGATCAAGATTTTGGGGAGTCCCCTTACCAATATGGTCAAATGAAGACGGAACTGAGCATAAAGTAATTGGATCTATTGAAGAACTAATTAATGAGATCAGTGTTTCGATAAAGCATGGACATATGAAATCAAATCCTTATGCAAAATTTAATATTGGTGATACTTCAGATAATAATTATAATGAGGTGGACCTTCATAAAGATTTTGTAGATGATATTATACTATCATCGAAGGAACATCTTCCAATGAAAAGGGAGAAAGACATAATAGATGTTTGGTTTGAGTCTGGATCTATGCCATACGCCCAGGTTCATTATCCTTTTGAAAATACAAATCTAATAGATGGTCAATCAAACTTTCCTGCAGACTTTATTGCAGAGGGTGTTGATCAAACAAGGGGTTGGTTCTACACACTTCATGCTATTTCTACTATTGTATTTGATTCGGTCTCATACAAAAATGTTGTTTCTAATGGTCTTGTGTTAGATAAGAGTGGACAGAAGATGTCTAAGAGACTAGGTAATGCTGTAGATCCGTTTGAAATGATAGACAGTTTTGGAGCTGATGCGGTAAGGTGGTATATGATTTCAAATTCAAATCCTTGGGATAATCTAAAATTTGATCAAGAAGGAGTTGCAGAGGTAAAAAGAAAATTTTTTGGAACACTTCAAAATATCTATAGTTTTTTTAGTTTATATGCCAATATAGATAGCTTTGAATATAAAGAAGCTAAGATAAATATTGATGAAAGACCTGAGTTAGACAGATGGATTTTATCTGAGCTAAATACTTTAATTAAAAAAGTTGATGATAATCTTGAAAATTATGAATTAACTCCAGCTGCAAGAGATATTAATGATTTTGTTCAAGAAAAACTTAGTAATTGGTATGTTAGATTATCCAGAAGAAGATTCTGGAAAGGAGAATATAATAATGACAAAGTTTCTGCTTATCAAACTCTTTATGAATGTCTTTTAAATGTAAGTAAATTAATTTCTCCTATTGCACCATTTTACTCTGAGCATATATTTCAATCTTTAAATAATGTTACAAACAAGGAAGAATTTGAGTCTGTCCATATATCAACTTTTCCTGTATCATTTTCAAATCAAATAGATACTAAGCTCGAAAATAAAATTAATCAAATAAGGAATATTTGTTCCTTAGCTCTGTCTATCAGAAAGAAAGAAAAAATTAAAGTAAGACAGCCGTTAAAAAAAATTATTATTCCTGTAAAAAATGAAGCTGAGAAAAAAGAGATTAGTGATGCAAAATCTCAAATAATATCAGAAATAAATGTCAAATCAATTGAGTTTTTAGATGATAAAGACTCCTTATTAGTAAAGGAACTTAAGCCAAACTTTAAATTACTTGGCCCAAAGTATGGTAAGATAATAAATGATGTTGCAAAAGAAATAAAAGCACTTACAAATAGTGAAATCGAAAAACTTGAAAATACAGGTAAGTTAATTTTAACTATTGGAAAAACTGAAGCTGCAATTACTCTTGATGATGTTGAGGTTAATTACAAAGATATTGAAGGGCTTTCAGTTGCTAGTGGAGGGGGGCAAACAATAGCGCTTGATCTAAATCTTAATAATGATCTTATAAATGAAGGTATTGCAAGAGAGATAGTTAATAGGATTCAAAATATAAGAAAAAGTAAAGGGCTTGAAGTAACTGATAAAATCGATATAAATATCAAGAGCTCTACTACCCTAGAGAATGCTATAAATTCCAATTTAGATTATGTGAAAGGTGAAACTCTAGCAATAAAATTATATTTTAGCGAAAATTTAGATGAGGGAGAGATTATTGAGTTTGATAATATTACAACTACCATAACCATAAAAAAAGTTTAAAATGAGTAAAAATTCGAAAAACAGATATTCTGATAAAGAATTAGAAGGCTTTAGAAAAATAATCAATGAAAAGATTGAAAAAGCTCTAACTGATCTTAATCTTCTAAAAAGTGCCTATATGAATGATAGTAATAATGGAACTGAAGATACCTCTCCAACCTTTAAATCAGTTGAAGAAGGTTCTGAAACTATGTCAAAGGAAGCTAACACACAGTTAGCATTAAGGCAAGAAAAGTTTATAAGAGATTTAAAAAATGCACTTGTAAGGATTGAAAACAAAACATACGGAATCTGTAGAGTAACTGGTAAACTTATTGATAAGAAAAGACTTAAAATAGTGCCGCATGCAACTCTTAGTATTGAAGCTAAAAACATTCAAAAATAAATCTTATTGACTTGAATTATTTGCTAAAAAATATTGATGCTAAAAAATCGATAATATTTATCTTATCATTAATTTTTTTAGATCAGTTTGTAAAGATCTATATTAAACTTAACTACCCTCTAACAGCTTATGGAGAGCCTCCGATTATTGATCTAGGTTTTTTTAAATTACTTTTTATTGAGAACAAAGGTATGGCGATGGGAGCTAAATTAAATAACATCATACCTTTTTTAGATGATAACACAGCCAAGCTAATTTTAACCATTTTTAGAATATTTGCCTGCATTGGGATTGGCTTTTGGCTTAAAAGTATTATAAAAAATAAAGGATCTCAATTATTAATAATTTGTGTTTGCCTAATATTTGCAGGAGCTGTAGGGAATTTAATAGATTCTGTTTTTTATGGGTTAGTTTTTTCATCTAGCTATGGTCAGGTAGCCTCATTATTTCCTGAGGCTGGATATGCTCCCCTATTTTATGGGAGTGTTGTTGACATGATACAATTTCCTTTAGCTACATGGAATTGGCCTTCGTGGGTTCCTTTTATTGGTGGTGATGAGTATACCTTTTTTGAATATGTGTTTAATTTTGCAGACTCTTATATAAGCACAGGTGTAATTCTACTTTTAATCTTTAATAAAAAGGTATCTCTCTAAACGAGAGTAAAATCATATACTCGTTTTGGAGTTATAGTATAATCTAGACTGATATCATGTTTTTCAATATCTTGAATTTTATCAATAGGCTCAAATAAAGAAAGACCTATTTTCAAAATATCATCTTTAATATTTCCTAAAAACTTATCATAATAACCTCCTCCGTAACCAACTCTATGTCCTAGTTTGTCAAAAACTAAAAGAGGAACAAATATAACCTCAAGTAGGTTTGTGTCTTTTTGATTTGAACTAATGGGTTCTTTTATTCCCAGATAATTTAAAGAATAGTTTGTGTTATTGTCTATTTCTATGTTCATGAGATTTGATCCTTGAATCTTAGGTACAAAAACTCTTTTGTGTTTTTTAAATAATAAGTTTATAATTTCTCCTGTTTCTGCCTCGTTGTTTATTTCATTAGAAAGGTATAGATGATAGCAACTTTTTTCCCATATATTAAGTTCAAGAAGATTTTTAAAAATCCTTGTGTTCAACTCTTCTACTTGATTTATATCAAGCAAAGATCTTTGTTTTTTAAAATATTTTCTCAAAAAAAATTTATTCTTATTCATCATCAATATTAAGATAAAATAAAAATAGACTTAATTTTGTTTCAGTGAAACAATCTGAACTTCATATTCAATCTAAATCTCTTCCTGAACTTCCAGGAGTATATCAGTTTTATGATGATGAAAAAATTATATATATAGGTAAGGCAAAAAACTTAAGGAAAAGAGTATCGTCATATTTCACTAAAAATCATGACAGTAAAAAAACAAGACTTCTAGTTAAAAGTATAAGGAAGATTGAAAAAATAATAGTTGATACAGAAATGGATGCTCTTTTATTAGAAAATAACTTAATAAAAAAATATCAACCTAAGTATAATATACTTTTAAAAGATGACAAATCATACCCTTGGATTTGTATAGTTAAAGAGCCTATTCCAGATATTTTTTATACTAGGAAAGTTGAAAAAAGAAGAGGAGAGTATTATGGTCCTTTTACAAATGTTTATAGTGCTAGATTCCTGATTAAACTAATTAAAGATATTTACCCTTTTTTAAATCATGAATTAAATCATTTGATAAAAAAGGAGACAGAAGAAAGTATTAAGGCAAAGTTTTCAGAAAACATAAAATCAATTAGAAACTTGATCAAAGGACATTTTAGAAAATCCATTGATGAACTAAAAGAAAAAATGAAGCTGTTTTCAAAGAATCTCAAATATGAAAAAGCTCAAGAGGTAAAAGAGAAACTGGATATCTTATATAATTATCAAGCTAAGTCAACAATTGTTAATTCTAAAATAAGTGATATTGATGTTTTTGCAATGGTCTCAGATGAATCGTATGCATATATTAATTATTTACAAATTTCATATGGAGCTGTTATTAGATCATTTACACTTGAAGTTAAAAAAAAGCTTGAAGAAACTGATAAAGAGATACTAAGATTGTCAGTGATAGAGCTTAAGCAAAGATTTCAATCACAGAGCAAAGAAGTGATTGTACCATTTAAATTAAACCTTCCAAAACCTCTTAGAATTAATATTCCTAAAGCAGGTGATAAAAAAAAGTTAATTGAACTCTCTGAAAGAAATGCTAAGTTTTATAGAATAGATAAACTAAAACAAATAAAAATTATTGATCCTGAAGCTCATGGTAACAGAATCATGGAGCAGGTAAAAAAAGATTTGCAGCTTAAAGAAAAACCTCTACAAATTGAATGTTTTGATAATTCAAATTTAATGGGAACAAATCCAGTTGCATCATGTGTGGTTTTTAAGAATGGTAAGGCTTCAAAAAAAGATTATAGACATTTTAAAATTCAAAATATTGATGGCCCAGATGACTTTGCTTCAATGGAGCAAGTTATTTACAGGCGACTAAAAAGAATATTAGACGAAAATGAAAGTTTGCCAAATTTAATAGTAGTCGATGGTGGCAAGGGTCAATTATCTTCTGGTGTTAAAAGCTTAAAAAAATTAAATTTAGAAAATAAAGTTGCCATAATAGGTATTGCAAAAAAACTTGAAGAAATCTTTAAACCCAATGACTCACTCCCTTTATATATTGACAAGAAATCTGAAACGTTAAAATTAATTCAGCAATTAAGAAATGAGGCTCATAGATTTGCAATTAATCTTCATAGAGACAGAAGAAGCAAAGATGCTCTTAAATCAGGCATTGATGGATTAAAAGGTGTTGGCCCAATTTTAAAAGATAAACTTTTAGATAAGTATAAATCATTCAAGCGATTAAAAGATGCTGATCAAGAAGATTTAATACAATTTCTTGGAAAGAATAGAGGTAGATCTATTTTTAATCAATTAAGAAATTAATTTTAATTAATTTTGACTTGTAAAAAATGAAAATTATTTTCCTACATCTCCAGATTCTACTTTTTAGTATTAATGTAATTTTCAGTCAACCTAGTCCGCCCAAAATATCCGAACCTTTTAAAGATGGAGAGAAACTGGAATATAGAGTTCATTATGGAATTTTTAATGCTAGTTATGCTTCTCTTAGTTTATCAAAAAAAGACAGTCTGGACGATGAGAATCTTTTGGCTTCAGGATATGGGAAAACAATTGGGTTGGCAAGGCTCTTTTTCAAAGTAGAGGATTATTATAGCAGTTATTTTAATACAGACAAAGTAGATCCAATTATTTTTAAACGTAATATTTATGAAGGAGGTTACACTAAAAATCTCGAAGTTTCTTTTGATTCCGAAGGAAATAAGGCTAGTGTAAATAATATAAAAAAGGGCACACTAGAAGTTATTCCAACAGAAGAAAACGTTCAAGATCTTATATCCTCTTTATATTACCTTAGAAAAAATTTTTATGAGGAGAATATAAAGATTGGAGATTTCTTTACAATTAATATGTTTTATGATTCAAAAAACCGAGAACTAGCCCTTAAGTATCTGGGAAAAGAAGTTATAAATACTAAATTTGGAAAAGTTGAGTGTTTAAAGCTAATGCCAGCTACAAATAGAAGTAGAATATTTAAAGGTGAGGGTAGCATTACAATGTGGTTAACAAATGATAAAAATAAAATTCCAATAAGAATTCAAGCTGATTTGTTAGTTGGATCTATTAAAGCTGATCTAGAAAAATTTTCTGGAATTGCCAACCCCCTAGAAATTATAATCAAATAATGATAAAAAAGAGTCCAATCTTAGTTTGCATTCTTACAGTATTTTTGAGCTCCTGTAATTCAAATTCAACTGAACCATTGAAAGTAGAGCCAATTAAATACAAATATGGATATGATGAAAGTAAGTTCTCATTTGATGAAAAAAAAGTAGGAAAAGGTGATACTTTTGGAGATATATTAGAAGACCAGGGAATTGATTATCCTGAAATATATCAAGCACTTGAAAAAACAAAAAATGATGTAGATTTTAGAAAACTTCAAATAGGAAAGCCTTATACTTTGATATATACAAACGATTCTATCCCAAAGCTAAAAGCATTCGTATATCATCCTTCAATTGAAGGTTACTCTTTTATTCAACTGAAAGATAGTGTCTATGGGAAGACATTTAAAAAAACCAGAACCTATAAAGATTTATCTGCTTCTGGAGTTATTAATAACTCTTTATATCTTACTCTAGAAGAACAAGATAAAGATCCTTTATTGACTTATTATTTATCTGATATCTATGCTTGGACAATTGATTTCTTCAGATTAGATAAAGGAGATAAGTTTAAAGTCATTTACACTGAAGCATATGTTGATGACTCAATTCCCGTTGGAATAACCAAAATAAAAGCTGCTTATTTTGTTCATAAAGGAGTTGAAAGGTACGCCTTTGAATATGAAACAGATTCTATAAAAGGGATTGTAGAATATTTAGATCAAGATGGTAAAAATCTAAGAAAAGCATTTTTACAATCGCCTATTAAATTTGGAAGAATTTCATCAAGATATAATCTAAGAAGAAGAATAGCTTTATATGGTAATAGAGTTCGCCCACACAAAGGGACTGATTTTGCAGCTCCAGTTGGGACACCTATTATGTCTACCGCTAATGGAACTATTATTGAGTCCAGCTATACAAGAGCAAACGGGAGGTATGTAAAAGTAAGACACAACAACACCTATGATACTCAATATCTACATATGAGAAAAAGTAATGTTAAAGTTGGACAATTTATTGAACAAGGAGATGTTATTGGATGGGTAGGTATGACTGGGAATACGTCAGGGCCACATGTGTGTTATAGATTTTGGAAAAAGGGAATTCAAGTAGATCCATTTAAACAAAAACTTCCGGAAGCAAAGCCAATTAATGAGTCATTAAAAAATAAGTACTTTAGTGATATTGTTTTAATCAAATCTGAACTTGATTCAGTGATAATTAAAAATAAGACTTCCATCTAATGGCATTATCAAAAATAAATCCAACAAATTTAAGTTCCTGGGCAAAACTTGATAAAAAATTCAAAGCTGAATGTAATAATCATATTTCAACCTTTTTTGAAGAAAGTGATCGACTAGAAAAGTTCACAATAAGTTGGAAGGATTTTTATTTAGACTTTTCAAAAAACAGACTAAGTTCTTCTTCATTCAAACTTTTACTTGACCTGTGTGGAGAGACTGATTTAAAGAATAATATTGAAAAATATTTTAACGGCTCCATTATTAATGAAACAGAAAAAAGAGCTGTTCTTCATACTACATTAAGATCAAGTGAAATAAAAGATCCTAATTTAAAAAAAGAGGTTAACGACACTCTAAATAAAATTATAAGTATTTCAGACAAAATAAATAGTGGGAAAAAACTAGGATACACTGGTAAAAAAATTACCGATGTAGTTAATATTGGGATCGGTGGATCTCACCTAGGGCCTGAAATGGTTACTGATGCATTGTCTTATTATAGCCAGGGCGTTAACCCTCACTTTGTCTCTAATATTGATCCTGATTTTACATCAAAACTACTTGAAAAACTAAATCCTGAGACCACTGTTTTTATTATTGTTTCAAAAACATTTACAACAATTGAAACCCTTGAAAATGCAAAAAAAATAAGAAAATGGTTTATAGATAAGGCTAATGTAGAGTCTATAAAGGATCATTTTATAGCTGTTTCAAATAATACTGAAGCACCAAAAGAGTTTGGTGTTTTACCTACCAATGTTCTTTCTATTCCTGAGTGGGTTGGTGGTAGATTTTCACTTTGGGGATCAGTTGGATTAATTATTTCTATTGTTATTGGAGCAAAAAACTTCAAAGAATTTCTAAAAGGTGCTGAATCTATGGATCTTCATTTTAGAAATTCTCCTTTTGAAAAAAATATCCCTGTAATTCTTGCTCTAATAAGTATCTGGTATAATAATTTTTTTAAATGTGAGACAGAAGTTTTACTCCCATACAATCAGTTTCTTGGAAAACTTCCAGATTATTTACAACAAGTAAGCATGGAGAGTAATGGTAAGGGCATAGATAGGAGTGGTAATAAAATTAATTATGAAACAGGCTCTATTATTTGGGGTTCAACAGGAACAAATGCTCAGCATGCTTTTTTTCAACTAATGCACCAAGGAACTAAAATTATCCCTTCTGATTTTATTGCTTTTAAAAAATCTCTGTATGGGGATAAAGCTCAACATGATATTTTGACTTCAAATTTTTTAGCTCAAACAAATGCACTAATGATGGGAAAAATCTCTACCAAAAATGAGACTCATAAAAATATTGATGGCAACAAACCTTCGAATTCAATAGTTATCAACAAGCTTTCTCCCTCAAATTTAGGAGCTCTTATCTCAATGTATGAGAATAAAATTTTTACAATTGGGTCTATTTTAAATGTTTTTAGCTTCGATCAATGGGGTGTTGAGTTAGGAAAATCAATATCTAAAGAAATTTTGCTTGGTAATGATGATGCCCTTGACAAATCCACAAAAAAAATAAAAGAACGACTAAAAGGTTAATTCATCAATTTTATTTGTTTAGTATTAACCTTATGTTAATATTTAGTTTATATAATCAATAATTAATAATCATATTTTTGGTTTATAAATGAATAATTTACTAAACAATCTACAATGAAAAAATTAATCTTATTTACATTAATTATTTGTACTGCTAACTTATATTCTCAAGAACCTGCATTAGATTCTATTGCTCTTGCAGAGGTTACAGTTTCATCGAAAGTAATT
>CENP01090811.1_pt1 | contig 23058 bp, 23 predicted proteins | sample 361281 | NCBI WGS metagenome assembly CENP01 (sample SAMEA2591122, study PRJEB7988) | marine metagenome | biome: marine biome (ENVO:00000447); feature: deep chlorophyll maximum layer (ENVO:xxxxxxxx); material: saline water (ENVO:00002010), including plankton (ENVO:xxxxxxxx) | depth 70 m | reverse complement strand
TTGATACTTGGCTACCACATCTGTTGAGAGACCTGGAGCTGCTGCCGCGCTCGATAATGTAATACTTTGAGCTTGAGCACCAGATATACACATGACCGCTCCGGCTCCGGCCAAAAAAATTTTTTTTATCATTTAAGCTCCCAATTTTAATTTAATCTATAATAAATTACATAAGTTATGTTTGTGAAACTAGGGCAATGTATCTGCGATATTCCACTAATGCAATAAGTGTATCAAATCCTTTAGAGTCTAATCTACAAATATTCTGGGAAAAGTGCTCTCAGTCCCTGTGCATTCGCTTTGCTAATACCACGCTCAGTGATTAAACCAGTAATTAAATGTCTTGGAGTAACATCAAACGCAAAATTCTTTGAAAAAGATGCATCAGGGGTGATTTGAACATCGACCATTTGTCCATTAGCCAACTTACCCCTCATGGTAGCAACCTCATGCTGGTCTCGCTCCTCTATCGGTATGTCTTTAACTCCATCTTCAACAGTCCAATCAATAGTTGGAGAAGGCAAGCCGACATAAAATGGAACATTGTTTGCTTTTGCAGCAAGAGCTTTTAAATAGGTTCCAATTTTATTACACACATCTCCCGTATAGGTCGTTCGATCAGTTCCCGTAATTACAATGTCTACATGACCATGTTGCATTAAATGACCCCCAACATTGTCCACGATTATAGTGTGAGGCACACCATGCTGACCAAGTTCCCACGCGGTCAAACTGGCGCCCTGGTTTCGAGGCCGCGTTTCATCAACCCAAACATGTAAATCTACTCCAGCATCAAAAGCTTTATAAATTGGAGCAAGAGCAGTGCCCCAATCAACTGTAGCGAGCCACCCAGCATTACAATGCGTTAAAATATTTACCGTTTTATTATTATTCTTATCGTAAATATCTTTAATTAATAATGAACCATGCTCTCCAATATTTGAGCAAATATCAATATCCTCATTGCATATATCCGTTGCTCTTTTGTATGCAACATTTTTACGGTCACCAACAGGAGTCTCCGTTAATATGGTCCTCAAGTCATCAAGCGCCCAACGTAAATTTACTGCAGTTGGGCGAGTGGCTAATAAGAGGTCATAACATTTCTTGAGGTTATCATTTGATGGGTCATCTTTAATTCCAAGTGCCATACCATAAGCTGCTGTAGCTCCGATAAGCGGCGCGCCTCTAACCAGCATATTTTTGATAGCATTTGCTACCGCAAAAACTGATTCTAATTTTTCTATTTTAAACTCATGAGGTAATTTTGTTTGATCAATAATTTCAACTGTTACGCGATCATCAGCTAACCAAATTGTCCGATATGGAACCCCATTTACTAACATAGTTATAATACTCGTCCCGCAACAGCATCAAGTTTTGCCAAAACCTTTGGATCTCTAGCATCAGGAGAGGTTATAAGTGCATTGTCAAGAGCGTGATGACAACCTTGACTGCATAATATATCTTGCTTTGATAGTATAGGTGTTATTTCTTTAATTAAGGAAGCACCCATTTCAGCATTCTTCATTAATACTTTAATAATTGAGTCAACAGAAACGCTATCATGTTCAGGGTGCCAACAATCAAAGTCTGTAACCATAGCAACGGTTGCGTAGCACATTTCAGCTTCTCTTGCTAATTTCGCCTCGGGCATATTAGTCATCCCAATAACGTCGCAACCCCATTCCTTATATAATCGTGACTCGGCTAAACTAGAGAACTGAGGACCTTCCATTGCGAGATAAGTTCCACCTCTAACAGATTTAATATTAATTTTTTTACAAGCTTCTTCTAGAGCATCGCCTAATCTTGAACATACCGGTTGTCCAAAAGCAACATGGGCGACCATGCCACTCTCAAAGAAACTCTTGTTTCGAGCAAAGGTTCTATCAATAAATTGATCAATAATCACAAACGTTCCTGGATCTAGCTCATCTTTAAAAGATCCGCATGCTGATAATGAAATAATTTCGGTTACACCCAAGCGCTTTAATGCATCAATATTGGCACGGAAATTTAATTCCGACGGTGGGATTTTGTGCCCACGTCCATGTCTCGGCAAAAATATTAGTTTCTGACCATTTAGCTCCCCGCATAGAAAATCGTCAGAAGTTTGACCAAAAGGGCTATCAATTTTCTCCCAGCTAACGTTCGAGAGCCCACCAATCTCATAAAGACCACTTCCGCCAATTATTCCAATAACGCGAGAGTTTGCCATTAATTTACCCTATTTTAATTTGCGACCAGCTTAGCCTCTTCAATTATAACTTGATCAGTTGGTACATCGCTAGGAAAGGGGCCCCCTTTTCCTGTTTCCAACCGAGATATTCTTCCAACAATATTCATCCCATCTATGACGCGTCCAAAAGCGGTATAACCCCAGCCTTGTTGGGACTTTGACACATAATTTAAAAATCCATTGAATTTAACATTGATAAAAAATTGATTAGTGGCGGAGTGTGGATCACCTGTACGCGCCATAGCAATAGTACCGCGTTCATTTGACAATCCCTTATCTGCCTCATTTTCAATAGGTGGTCTTGTTGGTTTTTTGCTATATGAGGCATCAAATCCTCCACCTTGGATCATAAAAGCTTTAATTACTCTATGAAATATTAAGCCGTCATAATGACCCTCTCGAACATATTGAATAAAATTAGCCACGGTTTTTGGAGCCAACTCAGGCTCTAATTCAACTGTAAAATCCCCTACATTTGTTTTAAAATAAACTTTGGGTTTTTCAGCAGCATCTACATTTTCCATAATTAAACTCATTACTATTATAGATAAAAAAACAACAAAAACTCTCATCATTCAAATATTTCCCTAAAGATAAAAACTAATTTCTAAAACTCAATTCACATTTACAATGGTTAATGTAAAAATATTTAATCAATTCAGTTTTGACCAAATCTGCCGTTTAACAGCATAGAGCATCGCGGTAAAGATGATAAGGAAGAATATTACCTTTATACCCAAACGTTTTCGCTCCTCCAACTCAGGTTCTGCCGTCCAAATTAGAAAAGCTGTTACATCTTTGGACATTTGTTCGACTGTTGCCTTAGTTCCATCTGAATACTCTACAGCCTCTGCACTCAATGGCGCTGCCATGGCAATTTGGCCACCAGGATAATATGGATTATAATACATTCCATCAGATAATTTAAGTCCCGAAGGCGCCTCTTTAAAACCCGTTAGCAAAGCATGAACATAATTCGGGCCATTAATACGTGCTTTAGTCATCAGAGATAAATCAGGTGGGAGGGCCCCTCCATTCGCTGCGCGGGCGGCAATCTTATTTGGATAAGGTGAGATAACCTTATCAAATGCCTTAGCTGGCCTCATAATAGGTTCGTCATCTTTATGGGTTTCACCATCCTCATTTGGGCCAGCCGGAACTTCAACAGAAGCAGCAATTTTCTTAATTTCACTTGATGAGAATCCAATCTCTGCCAAATTGCGATAGTAAATAAGTCTGACGCTATGGCAGCCCGCACAAACCTCAGTATATACTTGCCAGCCACGTTTAAGTTGCTTGCGGTCAAAAGAACCAAAAACACCATTGGTCGACCAAGCATATTCTCCAGGTTTCATCGCGACACCAGCGGCATTAACTATATTCCCAAAAAATCCGCTTATGGTCGCTACAGTAAAAAAAATTATAAAATTTCGTTTAAGCATTAACCGACTCCTCGTCCGTCGTACCAGCAGGAATTACAGCAGAGCTAATGCTATTTGGAAGGGGCTTTGTTTTCTCAAACCTCCCAACTAAAGGGATTAGGACCAATAAATGAAGAAAATAATACAGGGTAGCCAATCTTCCTATCAATAGCCAGGCCCCCTCCGCGGGTTTTGCACCCACAAAACCCAAAATAATGGTATTAATCAAAAAGATCCAATATAACCAAAAATAAGTTGGTCTATAGTTTGCGCTTCTTACTTTAGAAGTATCAAGCCACGGTAACGCTGCTAACAATAATATAGAAGCAAACATACAGATAACCCCAGCAGTCTTAGCTGGAATTATGACTGGTAACCAACCCCATACATCGATGAAATTATCCGGTACTGCTCTCAAAATTGCATAATAGGGTAGAAAATACCATTCTGGAACAATATGCGGAGGAGTAACGAGCGGATTCGCCTCAATATAATTATCAGGTTCTCCAAAGAAGTTTGGCGCAAAAAACACAAAGCCTAAAAATATTACTAAGAAAAATCCAAGCCCGAATGCATCTTTCACCGTATAGTAGGGATGAAAAGGAATCTCGTCTTTATCGCCTTTTACATCTAATCCTGTCGGGTTATTAGATCCATGAGTATGGAGTGCCCACAGATGAATAAAAACTAATCCAAAAATTATAAAAGGCAATAGATAATGCAGTGAAAAGAATTTATTCAGCGTTGGGTTATCTACAGAAAAACCGCTCCATAACCAAGTTACGATTGTATCGCCAAAAAATGGTATTACAGAAAAAAGATTAGTTATAACTGTTGCACCCCAAAAACTCATTTGACCCCAAGGCAGCACATAACCAAGGAAAGCGGTTGCCATCATGGTTAGAAAAATTAAAATTCCAATAATCCAAAGCAATTCTCTTGGCTGTTTGTATGAGCCATAATAAAGCCCTCGAAAGATATGAAGATAAACAATAATAAAAAACATCGATGCGCCATTCATGTGCACATATCGAATTAGCCAACCGTAATTGACGTCGCGCATTATACGTTCAACTGAGTCAAATGCCAAAGATGCATTTGCCGTGTAATTCATCGACAAAATAATCCCTGAAGCGATCATTACCACCAAGATAAAACCCAGCAAAGAACCAAAGTTCCAAAAATAATTCAAATTTCTGGGGGTTGGATGCTGAATAGCCGAATGGTCAATAAAAGTAAAAATAGGAAGTCTGTGGTCAATCCATTTTACAACAGGATTTTTCCATACTGGTTTAGTCATTTCTTAGCCCTAACCTATAATAATATTTGTTTCATTAGTAAATCTGTATGGTGGCACGTCCAGATTTTTTGGCGCTGGACCTTTTCGAATCCTGCCAGACGTATCGTAATGTGACCCATGACAAGGGCAAAACCAACCGTTAAAATCACCTTTAACATCACCACCTTTTTGACCCGAGGGAATACATCCCAAATGAGTACAAATTCCAACCAAAACAAGCCACTGGTCTTTTTGAACTCTATCGCTATCAGCTTGCGGATCTTTTAGCTCACTTAATTTAATTGATTTAGCGAGTTTAATTTCATCCGCTGTTCTCTTCCGGATAAATACCGGCTTACCACGCCACATTGCGGTTATGCTTTGGCCTTCTTCAACAGAGCTCAGATCTAATTCAGTCGATGCAAGTGCTAATACATCTTTGGAAGGATTCATACTATCAATAAAGGGCCATGCCGCAGCCAAGGCTCCAACCGAACCGACAGCATATGTAGAATAGAGCAGGAAGTCCCGTTTAGAATCATCTACAGTATCTTTTTTATCATCCTGTGAAGTTGTTGCCATATCCACTAAGTACCTTTCCTTTTTTTAATGCTCTAAATGCGTATTTTATATCAACTTAACAAAAAAAATTTGATAAGTAGCTTTTTTGTTATCGCTCATAAGGTTACCAAACCTAGAGTATTAAGTTGAGATCTATATAATGCAGAATATGGAGTTAGAAAAGAAAAAATCCTAATTTTAGTCTTAAAAATAATATATTATTTTCAAGTTAAACGAAAGAGAGGTCTAATTCAATGCGCATAGCGTTATACGAGCCCGATATTCCACAAAATACTGGTACAATTTTACGTTTAGCGGCCTGCTTTAAAATCACGGTAGAAATAATTAAACCATGTGGTTTCGTAATTAATGACCGCCGACTCAAGAGGTCAGGAATGGATTATGTTGAAAAGGTAAACCTAAACTTCCACGATAGTTGGGATATTTTTTTTGATACAGTTCAAAATACAATAAAAGCCAGGATTATACTTCTTACAACAAAATCCGAAAATAGTTTCATAAGCTTTAATTTTAAGAAAACGGATATACTTTTACTGGGCCGTGAAAGTGCGGGAGTCCCCGAAAATGTAAGGGATAGCGTAGATGAGAATATAATTATTCCTATGTCAAGCGGATCGAGAAGCTTAAATATTGCAATTTCTGCAGCAATGGTGTTGGGTGAAGCAATGAGACAAACGAATACTTACCCCTGATTAGAGTTTTATGAGATGGAAGAACTAGAAAATAAAAAAAAAATAGCTCAAGAATGGTTCAAAGAATTGAGAAATTTAATTTGTGACAACTTTTTATCAATTGAGAATGAGTCGAATAAAAACTATAAACATTGGGATAATTTAGATTGCGTTTTTGAGCGAAAAAATTGGAAACGAGCTAACACTAAAAACGATGGAGGCGGAGGAACTATTTCCGTAATGCATGGCAAAGTATTTGAAAAAGTAGGAGTAAATATCTCGACGGTTTTTGGTGAATTTTCTGACGAGTTCAAAAAATCTATTCCTGGTGCAGAGCAAGATCCAAGATTTTGGGCTTCAGGTATTTCTGTTGTAGCACATCCACGATCTCCTTTTGTACCTATAGCACATATGAATACCCGCATGATCGTAACAACAAAGCAGTGGTTTGGGGGAGGTGGAGACCTGACACCTATATTTCCGATAGAAAAGGATACTTCAGAATTCCACCTAGCTTTTAAATCTGTATGCGATACATATAATACAAAGTACTATCCGAAGTATAAAGAGTGGTGCGACAAATATTTCTTTTTACCTCATAGAAATGAAAAAAGAGGGGTTGGAGGAATATTTTTTGATTCTTTGAATAGTGGAGATTGGAATAACGATTTTGCTTATACACAAGACGTTGGCAGAACGTTTATAAATGTTTACTCAAAAATTATTCGCAGAAATATGAATAAAAAATGGACATCGAAGGATCGAGAAACCCAATCCATTAAGAGAGGTCGTTATGTAGAATTTAATTTAATACACGATCGCGGAACCAAATTTGGACTAATGACGGGTGGAAATACTGAAGCTATATTAATGTCTCTTCCCCCGTCAGCGTCTTGGAAGTAAGTTTATTGTTAAATGATAGTCATATAATCTAATGCAGAACCAGAATAAAACAAACCATCAGCCTATTAACCCATCACAGACTAAAGACACGGCCTCGGAACTTTCATTTAAGTTAAAAAATATTAACGAGCAAACACTATGTGGTGATATAGATATTCACATTAATTATGACGGATTATGGCTCCACGACGGTAGCCCGATTGGACGGATCGAACTGGTAAAATTATTTTCGTCTATTTTAGAGATTGATCTCGACGGCCAGTATTGGCTTTGCAATCCAGTAGAAAAAGTTAAAATAAAGGTTGATGATGTTCCATTTCAGGCTGTTGAGATTAATACTGAGGGTAAAGGTAAAAATCAAAATCTGACATTCCGAACAAATGTAGATGAATATGTAATTGCGGGTAAAAATAATCCAATTAGAATAGAGACAAATCCAAACACCGGTGAACCTGCTCCTTACGTTATGATACGTGATGGTTTAGAAGCGCGCCTTACAAGATCAGTTTTCTATCATTTAATTAATCACGGTGTGGAAAGGATTATGGAAAAATCACAAGGAAACAATATAATTAAAGAAAAGGTTTTTGGAGTATGGAGCATGAAAAAATTCTTCCAAATCGGAATAATACCAGACGAAATATAAATCTTAGTGAAGTTAGGGCAAGACTTAAAGCAACCAGCCAAACAGTTGGTCGAAGATCGAATGAAGAGGCCGAAGACCCAGATTACGACATTATCAACAGAAATGATTGGAAAAATGGAACTAAACCGTTGATTCCTGCAGCAGTTTTGGTTGCTTTAATAATCAGAAATGATGGGATTAACGTGTTATTAACAAAACGATCTTCAAACTTAAAACATCATGCCGGCCAAATTAGTTTTCCAGGTGGTCGAGTAGATAATAAAGATGAGTCATCACGACATACTGCGCTTCGTGAAATTCATGAAGAAGTTGGAATTCACCCAAAAAATATTAAAATTATTGATGAGCTAGATGAGTATATCGTAGGAACAGGTTTTTTGGTAAAACCATTTATTGGTATCATCAAACCACCGTATAAATTTGTAAAACAAGAACAGGAAGTTGCTGAGATATTTGAGGTGCCCTTAGATTTTTTAATAGCGCCCAATAATTTTAGCCAATATTCAAAGGAATTTAATGGCATACCTAGAAAACATTTTGCAATAACTTGGGAAAATTACTTCATTTGGGGAGCAACAGCCGGGATGCTAAGAAACCTCTCTCAGCGCTTACATCGGGAATAGGACAAATCAATGCGATTACTTTTACACATAGTTTTACCTTTAATAATTCCAATAATTATTTATATAATATGGGTTTATGTAGACTCAAAAAGAAAGGGACAAAATAAACCCGAATGGAAAACAAAAAGCTGGTTTTGGTCAATTTTCATTGGCTTAATGCTTGTTGCTGCCTCGTTGATTTATTTATCAACCCTGGGTAATGAATTAGGAAAAAAATACCAGTCGCCTATTTTAAAAGATGGTAAAATAGTACCCGGTCATTTCAAGTAGGTTCTGTTTATAAGATGAAAAGTAGTTTTAAACTTAATCCAAACGAACATAGTTGGATGTCAAATCCCAATACAAAAGATATTATTAGTGTTATTTCCAGAGGTAAGAAAGAAATAAGGTTTGTAGGAGGTTGCGTTCGAGATGCTATATTAAATCGAGAGGTTCATGATATTGACATCGCAACGACAGAACATCCAGAAAATATAAAATTTTTTCTTAAAGAAGCCGGGATTAAAACGGTCAATATCGGAATTAAACACGGGACGGTTTTGGCTTTTCATAATTGTTCAAGATATGAAATCACCACACTTCGTGAGGATGTTAAAACCGATGGACGTCATGCTTTGGTTAAATTCACCGATAATTGGCAAAAAGATGCTGAACGCAGAGATTTCACATTTAATGCACTAAGTGCTGACCTAGAGGGAATAATCTACGATTATTGTGGTGGTTTAAAAGATATTGAGTTAAATGCCATACGCTTTGTAGGAAAAGCATCGGACAGAATCCACGAGGATTATCTTCGTATTCTAAGGTATTTTAGGTTTATCGCAACCTTGAATGTAGAAGTTGGAGAAGTGTCTGATCTTACTGCGTGCGTAACTTTGGCTCATAACATAAAGAAATTATCAAAAGAAAGGATTAAAGGTGAATTTTTTAAAATTATTAATTCAAATTTCTCTCCTAGTATTATTGATAAGCTCCACGAGCATAATATTTTAGAACAAATTATACCAAATGTTTCAGATACCAAGTTATTTCGAACCATTATTCAGATTGAAAATAAAGTTATCGAACCAAATATAGTTGCATTCAAATCAATTCGACGATTAGCAACTTTAGTGGACTTTGATTGTTCACAAACCAAAGAAATTTCTATAGCCTTGAAACTCTCAAAAACTGAAAATCATCATTTAACACAGATCTCATCTTGTATTAAAAAGGTCACTCCGAATATTAAAAGAGCTGACCTAATCCGTCTATTGCATCAATATGGTCAAAACGTATTGATTGATACAATTCTCATAAATTGGTCCAAAAAATCAAACAACATCAAAAATAAAATAGGTCATACAGAAAAAGACTGGTTAAGAATCATAGAAATAATCATAAATATTAAACAGGGCTCTTTAGTTTTTCCCTTAAAAGGTAAAGATGTAATCAACCTTGGAATTCCCGCTGGACCGCAAATATCTAAATTTCTTAAAATAACTGAAGATTGGTGGTTATCAAAAGAATGTAAAGCTAATAGAGACGAATGCCTTATTAAACTCCGACACTCTGTAAAGAGACAAATTTGTTAGATATACTTCATTTATTTAATTACTATCTTCAAGAAAAGATTTATAATTTTTTAGATCCATCAACTGGCGTAGATCCGTTATGTTGCTAATTTTTGTTCTAAAAATCCAACCCTTACCCTCTGGGTCTGAATTTATTAATGAAGGTTTTGCCTCGAGTATTAAATTGATTTCTAATATAATTCCATCAACCGGCATATAAACTTCTGATGCTGCTTTTGAAGACTCAACAACAGCAACTTCTTCATTTTTGTAATAAAGTTTTTGAACTTCTGGACACTCAACAAAAACCAAATCCCCAAGCTGTTTTTGAGCAAAGTCTGTTATTCCAACTGTTCCAACAGTGTTTTCGATGGAAATCCACTGATGTTCCTGTGTATAAAATAATTCTGCCATTTGAATATCCTTGATGCACAAAAACGTATTTAATTAATACGTAGACTTTGTTTTTTGAGTCGGTTGCCTCTTAATTGTTCCGGTGTCAACTTAAAACCAATATAAATTTTAATATTAGGCCCTAAATTTTTTTCATCCAATGGTATTGTAATTTCCAAGTCCTCATCAACGTAACTTATTGTATTTTGATTCTCTGGAAATTTTATATTAGCAACAAATTCTTGTTTGCCATATGGTGCCGGGTAATAAATTGGTATCGCAATAAAATAAGGTACTGATAAATTTCGTGTTTCCGCCGAGGGACCAATAGTAATATCAAAAGAAACTCTTAAAATAACTTTTACGGCTTTGTTTTTACTCTTTTCCCAAATATACTCACAATTTCCTGTAAAACTCTTTAATTCAGCTTCATATCGAATATCCGTTATGTCTCTTCCTAGGCCTTTTTTGTATACAGTAATTATATCGGTATCTTTTAATAGTTGAACGACTGGACACTGTGGAACTACTACCCCCTTTCCCCATAGACCTGTATCAGAAGAATTAGCGCATCCAAGCAAGAGAACAACACACGCAACAATTAAATATTGTTTCATAAATTGCGTGATAGGGTTTATTTTTAATTTTTTGGACATATTTAATTCCATATTAGAAGAGTGTTTTTTTAATAAAGTTAATTCATACAATGGCAGAATTTAAAAAAAAAGTTAATTATCTCTTCAAAAGTTCTATTTTGTTTTAATACGTAATCAAAGAGTGATTAAATTATAAGATAAGCTAATGAAAACTTACACTATTTAAACAGATAAAATAAAAATGAATGTAACGAATACCGTAGAAATATATAGTGATGGAGCCTGCAGTGGTAATCCAGGACCTGGTGGTTGGGGGGTATTACTGCGCTGGAATAGCATAGAAAAAGAACTCTTCGGTGGCGAACAAAATACTACAAATAATCGTATGGAAGTTCAGGCAGTAATAGAAGGTTTAAAAGCACTAAAAAAGCCATCTTTTGTTATAGTATATACTGATAGTACTTATGTCCAAAAAACAATGACACAGTGGTTAGAAGGCTGGAAAATTCAAGGCTATAAGATAAAAGGCGGTAAATATCGTATAAACCACGACCTTTGGAGAGAACTTGATGCCTTAAGTCAAAAACATACAATTGATTGGTGTTGGGTAAGAGGACACGATGGACATCCGGAAAATGAGAGAGCAGACGCTCTTGCCAGAAAAGGTGTGGACTTAGTTCGATAAAATTGAGAGTGCTAGAATTTTCGTTGGAATTTTGTCAAACTTTTAATAATGCCTCGAAACGTTTTGACCTCCTGTTCAGTCATTTCTGCTCGCTCAAAGATATTCCTAATATTTTGTACCATTGTAGGTCGCTTCTCTTTAATTCGAAGAAAACCATGATAATCCAACTCCCTCTCCAAGTGCTCAAACATCTTAAGTAATTCCTGTTTATTTGCTAATCTAGTATTTTTGATTCTTAATCCAAAAGCCTCCGCCTTGGTGTTTTTTAATTTAAACCACTCGTAAGCGACAATTAAAACAGCCTGCGATAAATTAAGCGATGTAAACCCTAAATTTAAAGGAATAATTAAAATCTTATTTGCTCGAACGATATCCTCATTTTTTAATCCCTTGGACTCGCGACCAAATAAAATACCACATGCTTTGCGTTCCAAAGATCTCATCTCATTTGCTGCAAACTCAGGAGTAACGACTTCTTTAGTCATGTCTCGATTTCTAGCTGTTGTGGCAAAGACTAATTCCAAATCTGCTATCGCCTCATCCGTTGTTCGAAATACTTTTGCATTATTTAAGACAATATCGGCTCCAGCAGCTGGCTTTATAGTATCAGAATTCGGCCACCCGTCGCGTGGGCGCACTAATCTAAGATCAGTAAGACCACAATTCAACATAGCCCTCGCTACCATACCAATATTTTCCCCTAGCTGTGGTTCAACAAGAATAATAGCAGGAATATTTTTTTCGGTTGATCCAGCTTCAGATTTTAATTTGATTATGCGTCGATCTGTTCCAGCCATAAAATAAATTTTATTTATCTTTTACGGCTAACGGTATAACTTTATCACTATAAAGCTTATAGACAATAGCATCACGCAGTGCCGCATAAGAAGCATCAACAATATTTGCAGAAACACCAACTGTGGTCCACCTTTGTCCATTAGAGTCAGAACTTTCAATCATAACTCGAGTCACGGCCCCAGTCGCATCAGAAGGTGTTAATATTCTAACTTTATAATCTATCAATTTAATATCCTCTAAGCTCGGATAAATTGGTAGTAAAACATCACGTAGAGCCCTATCGAGCGCGTTTACTGGTCCATTTCCCTCTCCAACCGTCATATATATTTCACCATTAATCTGGGCCTTAATTGTAGCTTCAGATAAAGTAATCAGTTCATCTTTTGCATTCCAGCGACGTTCATCAATCACCCTAAAACTATTTAAACGAAAATATTCCGGTATATTCTCAAGGGATCGCCTTGCTAATAATTCCAAACTAGCGTCTGCTCCATCATATGCATAACCAGCAAATTCAAGCTCTTTTACTTGCTCAACCAAACTAGAAATTTTAGGATTTTTAGAATCTACTTTTAAGCCAATTCGACGAAACATTGCTAGAATATTTGATTTACCAGATTGATCCGAAACAACAATATGGCGATGATTACCAACTAACTCGGGGTCTATATGTTCATAACACTTTGGATCTTTCTCAACCGCAGAAACGTGTAAACCACCCTTATGAGCAAATGCAGACTCACCAACGTATGGCGCACTGCGGCGAGGAGACCTATTTAAACGTTCATCCAACGAGTGAGAAATAGTGACTAATTTTTTCAATTTTTTTTGCGAGACCCCTGTTTCAAATCCCATTTTCAACATTAAAGAAGGTATAATTGAGATAAGATCTGCATTTCCACATCTCTCACCTAAGCCATTTAAGGTTCCCTGAACCTGCCGAACTCCAGCCTTAACAGCGGCTAAGGAATTGGCGACAGCATTACCCGTGTCATTATGGCAATGAATACCCAAATACTTACCAGGAATTTTTTTTATAACCTCGTTAATTATCTCTTCAATTTCAAATGGCAACGTTCCCCCATTCGTATCGCAAAGCACAATCCAGCGAGATCCCGCCTTAAGGGCTGCCTCGAGACATTTCAAGGCATAAGACGCATTTGCTTTATATCCGTCAAAAAAATGCTCAGCATCAAAAATTACCTGATCAGTTTTTTGCCCAGCATGCTCAATTGAGTCGGCAATCATCTTAATATTTTCTTCCAAATTTATTTCAAGCGCAACTTCAACTTGAAAATCCCACGTCTTTCCAACAATACAGACACATGGTGTCCCTGCGCTTAAAATTGCACTTAAACCTGGATCATTATCAGTGCTACGCCCCGGCCTCCTAGTCATTCCAAAAGCAACGAAACGTGAGTTTTTTAATTCCGGCAGATTTGAGAAAAAAGTATCATCTGTTGGATTTGCACCCGGCCAGCCGCCTTCTATATAATCGATTCCAAGCATATCTAAATCACTTGAAATTGCAATTTTATCGGTAACGTTAAAATCAATGCCTTGTGTTTGAGCTCCGTCTCGAAGCGTGCTATCAAAAAGATAAACTCTATTATCTGTCATCATAATTCTCTGACTGTTTATAGTGATCTAATAATTACCGGACAATGCACAATAATACTCATAATCTCAAGGACTTATCTTAGTTCCCATTGGTTAATATTTTGAATAATGATTATTTTAAGTATATTTAACAAATTCAATAATCAGTACGTTTTTTTGCATGAATTTATAATGATAAATATGCAAAAGACTTATTAAAGATTTAAATTTTTTAATGATGACAATCGCCTAAATAAAATGATAAAAACCGCGCGCATTTTGAAATCTTTCGGCGGCATCAGCCGCGCATTATCAAATAAAGAATACCGGATATATTGGTTTGGACAGATCGTGATGGTGCAGGGATTTTGGATCTACAAAATAGCGGCGGGTTGGCTAATGTGGGAAATGACGAATTCCTCCACATGGTTGGGTTTCTTGGCTGCTGGATATTTTTTACCAGTGTTATTTCTTGGACCGATTGGCGGCGCTTTAGCCGATCACTTAGGTTACAAATATACTTCAGTGATTATGGGGTTATTAGGTTCCTTAATTGCATTAGTAGCGGCTATTTTAACTTGGACTGGAACTATTACTCCTATATTTCTGTTATTACATGCAGTCTTGCAAGGCATTGCTTTTTCTTTTGAATTTCCTGCCCGACAGTCATTATTTCCAACTTTATTAGAGAGAGGAGACATGCCTGCAGCCGTTGCCGTGAATTCAACCACATTTTACTCAAGTAGTTTTACCGGACCGATGTTTGGAGGATTACTCCTAACAATAGGATCGACCGAATTTGGTGCTGGATTATGTTTTATTACTAACGCAATTTGCATGACTTGGATGGTTGGAGCCCTAACTTTTTTAAAATTACCAAAAAATCAAAATTTAAATCAAAAAGAATCATTCAATATTTTTAATAACTTATCCTCTGGCATTATTTATTGTTTTAAAGATAAGCATATTAGATTATTGATACTTTTATTGTTCTCAGGCTCATTTTTCATTCGTCCTTACTTAGATTTTTTACCAGAATTTTCTGATAAAATTTTTAAAGTGGGAAAAGAGGGCTTGTCTTTACTCACTGCTTTTTCAGGTATTGGTTCAATCTTTTTTGCTATTTTTTTTGCAATTCGTGGACGAGTAAGCGGTTTAACTTTGTATCTTATTTTCTGTCAAATTGGGGCAATAATATTTTTTATCCTCTTTGCCCTCTCAAATAACTTTACCATAGGTTTAATTTTATTATCGGCTCTAGGAGGACTTCTTGTCTCTTCCTCTATATCTGCTCAGTCTTTAATTCAGCATTCTGTTACTGATATTTATAGAGCACGGGTCATAAGTATTGTTGTTTCGATAGCGGTTGGAGCACCAGCGATATCCGCTATGGCTATTGGATGGTTATCCACCTATTTGGGATTGCAATATTCACTCGCTATAGCGGGTGCAATCGGTATCGTAATAACGATCCTAATTAGTGCTTCAATAGTAAAAAGGCGCCATGAAATAGAGAATTAAACACGCTTCCACCTTGTTATGCTCTTACTATCTTCTAAGACTATGCCGCTTTGTAATAACTCGTCTCTTATTTTATCTGATAAAACAAAATTTTTATCATCACGCGCATTGTTGCGAGCTAATATTAATGAATGTATCTGATCGTCGCTTAAGTCAGACTTTAAATTAGGACTCACAGATTTAAACCAATTATCAGGATCACATTTCAAAATACCTAGTAACTTTCCAGCGGAGAGTATTTTACCTTTTAATCGAGCTTTAGCCTTTTCTGTCTTAGCTTTATTTAAATCTCTAGATAATTCATGCAAAACCTTTAACGCTTCTGGAGTATTTATATCATCTGATAAAGCCGCCATAAAATCTTCCGATAATTCATCAGCAAATTGAGGTAAATCATTTATCTGGCGCAAAGCTCCATAAAAACTGTCCAAGCTGCTTTTAGCTTGGGCCAATCCATTGGAAGTCCAGTTCAGAGGCTGTCTGTAATGTGTCATTAACATACACAGCCTTATCGTTTCGCCATGATAACTATGCAACAAATCTCGAACAGTAATAAAATTACCTAAACTTTTTGACATTTTTTCGCCATCAACCATTAGATATCCATTGTGCATCCATATTTGAGCGAAAGTATCCTCTCCATTTGCGCAACAACTTTGGGCTATTTCATTTTCATGATGTGGGAAAATTAAGTCTTGGCCCCCTCCGTGAATGTCGAATGTAGCACCCAGATATTCATTCGACATTGCCGAACACTCGATATGCCAACCGGGACGCCCTCTTCCCCAAGGGCTATTCCATCCTGGTTGATCGGAACTACTTGGTTTCCATAAAATAAAATCAGCTGGATCTCTTTTGTACGGGGCTATATCAACGCGAGCACCCACGATTAATTCTTCACGGTTAAGCTTAGAGAGACTGCCATAATTTACCATTGAAGGCACATTAAAACATACGTGTTCTTGTTCCTGATAGGCGTTACCAATTGAAATTAGTTTTTCAATCATTTTTATCATTTGCGGAATGTGATCAGTAGCCTTCGGCTCTATTGATGGTTCCAGATTACCTAAATCTCGCATATCACTCCGAAATGCTTTAATTGTGCGGGACGTGATAACATCGATATCTTCTCCACTATCTTGATGAGCAGCTATGATTTTATCATCAACATCTGTTATATTTCGAACATAATTTACGTTTTCTTCCCCATAAACTTTCCTCAATAACCTATACAATACATCAAAAATAATTACTGGCCGGGCATTCCCTATATGCGAATAATCATAAACAGTCGGCCCACAAACGTACATTCCCACAGAACTTTCATTGATAGGATGAAAAATACGCTTTTCTCTGGTTTTGGTATTATAAAGTTTAAGGACTATCATATTTTTAAATATATTTCTTCTAGGCTATATAATTTTCCAAATAAATTTTTTAAGTAGCCTAAGATTAAAAACTACTTTCTCCAAGACGCGAAACAATATTTGTGAACCCATTAGTTATCGGATATCTGCGATCCCGACCAAAGGCTCGTGATGAGATCTTAACTCCCGGGGGTGCTTGACGCCTCTTATACTCAGCTCTATCAAGCATCTGCCAAACCTTCCTCACAATATCTTTATCATGGCCTTCAGCAACAATGTCATCAATGGATGCCTCACCCTCAATCAAACGTTTTAAAATATCATCTAATATATCATAAGCCGGCAAACTATCTTCATCAAATTGATCTGGTTTTAATTCTGCAGATGGCTTTTTTGTTATAACCCGATTTGGAATTACCAGTCCTTTTGGTCCATTAAAGCCCGAAACGAAGTTATTATTGCGCCAATGGGATACAGCAAATACCGTAGTTTTATATATATCCTTTAAAACTGAATAACCTCCACACATATCGCCATAAAGAGTTGCATAACCAACTGACATTTCTGATTTATTACCCGTCGTTAATGGCATAAACCCTAATTTATTGGAAATAGCCATTATAATAAGTCCTCGAGTTCGTGCTTGAATGTTTTCTTCCGTAGTATCAACCTCTCTATTATGAAATACAGGCTCCAGGAGTTTGTTGAACGCTTCCATAGCAGAATTAATAGGAATTGTATCGCAAACTATACCAAGTGCATTGGCTTGCTGGGCAGCATCTTCCAGACTTTCCTTCGAAGTGTAAGGCGAGGGCATCATTACACAATGAACCCTCTCAGCACCGATGGCATCAACGGCGACAACCGCCGAAAGGCTCGAGTCAATTCCACCAGACAGACCAATAATTATGCCAGAAAAACGGTTCTTGTTTACATAGTCCCTTAGCCCAAGAACGATAGCCTGATAAATTGCCTTGAGGCTTCCATTAATATCCTGCTTTGTCTTTTCAACACTTTTTGTGGAGCAAAACCAACCTAAATCGGACTTAAGCCACTCCGTCGTAATATGAGCAGAGTCAAAAGGCGGCATTTGCACTTGAAGTTGCAAATCATTATTTAAAACAAAAGATCCCCCATCGAAAACCAACTCATCTTGGCCACCAACAAGATTGACGTAGATAAGAGGTAACTTTGCCTCTTTAACTCGAGCAACAGCATTGTTAAGACGCGTATCTGGTTTATCAATTTCAAAAGGTGAGCCGTTTATAACAATTAGAATCTCAGCCCCAGACTCGTCCAGACACTCAGTTACATCAGAACCCCACATGTCCTCGCAAATCATCAACCCAAGGCGTTTGCCTCGAAATGAAATAGGGCCGGGCATGGGCCCTAAATCAAAAACCCGGTTCTCATCAAAAACACCATAATTAGGTAAAAGATGTTTATACTGTATTGCTGATATTTTGCCTTCGTCTAATAACAATAATGCATTATAAACTCTTTCGTCTTCGCGCCACGGTGCTCCAATAATTATTGCAGGGCCGCCATCATCGGTTTCTTTAGCCAGCAATAAAACTTGTTTCTCAATATATTCTAAGAATAGGGATTTTCTGACTAAATCCTCAGGTGGATACCCACAGACACATAATTCCCCCATAACAACCAGTTCTGCTTGATCACGTTCAGCTTTTTTTCGAGCGTCTTTGATCAAATTAATATTTCCATCAATATCACCTACAATGGGATTAATTTGCGCTAACGAAATGATAAGTTTATCAGTCATAGATTTAATAACTCGTTTTTTCTTACCCTTTATGAGGTTGGATTAAAAGATGCCATTATTCCAGTCAATACACAGATTTTTTACGACACGAGCGAGGAAAATAGATTAACAATTATTAAGCACTTTTTTCATTACACTTTTTCTAGTTTTATCACGATCTACTTTTAATCGATCAGCAAACGCGAAAGCAAGCTCCAAAGCCTGTTTGGCATTCAAACGAGGGTCACAGTGGGTATGATAACGACTAGATAGGTCAGCTTCAGTGATGGCTTGGGCTCCTCCAACACATTCAGTAACATCTTGCCCTGTTAACTCAAAGTGCACCCCTCCTGGGTGAGTTCCCTCACTACGATGCACATTAAAAAAACCTTCAACTTCCCTCATAATCTTATTTAAATGCCTTGTTTTATAGCCACTACTCGCTTTGACTGTATTACCATGCATCGGATCACATGACCAAACTACATGTCGTCCTTCTTCCTTTACTTTACGAATAAGTGCTGGTAAAACTTGTTCGATTTTATCAGCCCCCATTCTCGAAATTAGTGTTAATCTGCCAGGTTCATTATCCGCATTAAGAAAATCAATTAATTTCATTAAATACTCTGGCTCAGTGGTAGGTCCAACTTTTGCGCCTATCGGATTTGCAACACCTCGAAGAAATTCCAGATGTGCACCATCTAATTGTCTTGTTCGCTCACCAACCCATAGCATATGAGCAGATGTATCGTACCAATCACCTGTCAATGAGTCTACCCGGGTCATAGCTTCCTCATACTGCAGCAACAATGCCTCATGAGATGTGTAAAAATCAGTTTCTTTCAACTGGGGTGCTGTCTCGGAGGTTAAGCCACACGCCGCCATAAAATTAAGAGATTCGTCCAAACGTTCCGCTATGTCTTTATACCGATCTCCAATGGCATCGTCCGACACAAAACCCATATTCCATTGATGAACCCGATGAAGGTCTGCAAATCCGCCTTGAGCGAAAGCTCTCAATAGATTTAAGGTGGAAGCAGATTGATTATAAGCCTGCAACATTCTCTCGGGGTCCGGCATCCTGGTATCAGAGTTAAACTCGGTTCCATTAATTATATCGCCACGATAATTTGGTAATTCCACCTCATCGACTGTTTCTGTTTCACCAGATCTTGGCTTAGCAAATTGGCCAGCTAAACGGCCAACTTTTACAACGGGGCGCGATGCACCAAACGTTAAAACAACGGCCATTTGCAATAATACCCTAAACGTATCTCTAATGTTATCTGGATGAAACTCTTGAAAACTCTCTGCACAGTCTCCTCCTTGGAGCAGAAAGGCTTCTCCAAGTGCGGCCTTCGCTAAATGCCTCTTAAGTGCACGTGCCTCACCAGCGAATACCAAAGGCGGATAATTTGATAATTTTTTTTCAATAACCTGCAATTTATCCATATCAGGATATTCAGGAACCTGAAGTATAGGTTTGCTTCTCCAACTTTTTGGTGTCCATTTTTCATCCATACTCTTTACTCTTTGTTTCATTACCTAGATACTGCTTAAAATTGGCGCTTTCTATAAACCTTTATACTAACAAACTCCAGCTTAAAAAGGGAATTTTAAAAAATGAAAGCTATAAATATAAAATCATTTGGTGGCTCTGATGTTTTACAAATCCAAGAAATACCCAGACCTGAACCTAAACCTGGAGAGATTTTAGTTGAAGTTCATGCCGCAAGTGTAAACCCAGCTGATTGTAAAATGCGGGAAGGCGCGTATCCAGTTTCTTCCGATTTTTCTTTTCCAAGCTCTATCGGACGAGACTTTTCAGGCGTCGTTGCTAAATGCGGTATGGAGGTAAACAGCGTTAAAGTTGGCGATTCTGTTTTTGGTGTATTACCAAGAGGTGTTGAAGGAACTTATCAAGAATATCTAAAGATAGACCATAATCTTGTTGTCGCAAAACCAGAAAATTTATCACATATTGAAGCTACTGCTATAGCTTTGACAGGACTAACATCTTTGGTCTCAATTGAAGAGAGTCTAAAATTACAATCTAATGAACGAATTCTAATTCACGGTGGAGCTGGTGGTGTAGGCAGTTTTTCTGTGCAATTGGCACGCCATATTGGATCTGAAGTTATAACTACAGCAAGTCAAGTTAATCACGAATATCTTCTTAATTTAGGAGCCAACCAAGTAATTGATTACAACAAGGACGATTTTACTAAGATTTTAAAAAATATTGATGTTGTTTTTGATTTAATCGGCGGCGATGTTCACGTAAGATCATGGAAAGTTTTAAAGCCCAATGGCAGAATTGCATATATCGCTCCATTATCAAATAAATCAAATTCGCCGCCAACTGGCTTACAAGTGCTGCGACCCGATGTCCAACGTGATAAAATATATTTATTAAAAATTCTTGATTTAGTGGCGTCCGGAGCAGTTCGAGTTCCTCAAATTGAAACATATCCTTTTGCTCTTGTGAGAAAAGCACACGATTCCGTGGATACTCAGCACGTAAGAGGAAAGATAGTTCTAAAAATAAAATAATCTTTTTATTAGTTAGACCTTTTTGAGCGCATCGTAACAAATTCTTCAGCGGATGATGGGTGTATGCCTGTTGTTGCATCAAATTGTTCCTTCTTGGCACCACATTTAATTGCAATTGCAATGCCTTGTATAATTTCTGGTGCATCAATACCCATCATATGGCAACCAAGAACAACATCCGTTTCTGCGTCAACCACCAACTTCATAAATGTTCTTTCATCGCGACCAGAGATTGTGTGAACGAGCGGTTTGAAATTTGACTCATAAATATCGATAGATTCAAACTTTTCTTTTGCTTCTTCTTCAGTAAGACCCACTACTGCAATAGGTGGCGTGGAAAAAACAGCCGAAGGAACATTGGAATAGTCAACAAATTTATTATCTTTTTTAAATAACATATCAGCAAAAATATGGCCCTCTTGAATAGCAACTGGAGTTAGCTGAATCCGGTCCGTTACATCGCCAACGGCATAAATATTTGATTGAGAGGTTCTATTGTACTTATCAACCACTATCGAGCCATCATTTTTTAATTCAACACCCGCTTTTTCTAGGCCAAGTCCCCTCGTATTTGCGGCTCGGCCTGTTGCATACATAATACAATCTGTTTGCATTACAGACCCATTATTAAGCGTTAATAAAAGATTGTGGCCTGACTTTTTAATTTCAATAACTTCAGTTTTAGCGAATATTTCAATACCACGCTTTCTCATTTCTTCTGATAGTGATTTTCTGATATCATTATCAAAACCGCGCAAAACTTCCTCACCACGAATAATTTCAGTAACAGCCGATCCAAAGCCAGAAAAAATTCCAGCAAACTCAACCGCAATATAACCGCCACCCACGATCACTACTTTTTTTGGTAAACTAGGAAGTTCCAATGCTTCATTAGAGGTTATTGCGTTCTCTATGCCTGGAATACGAGGCAAATTAGGCCAACCACCGACTGCGATCAAAATATTTTTGGTAGTTAACCTTTCTCCTCCAACTTCGACGGTGTGATCATCAATTAAAACTGCCCGACCTTGTTTTAAATCGACATTATTATTTTTTAAAATATTAAGATAAATCTGATTTAAACGGTCTAATTCAGAATTTTTATTTTTTATAAGTGTCTGCCAATTATGATGCGCTTCTTCAATGGTCCAACCATAATTTGCAGCATCTTCCATATGATCTGCATAGTGGGCTCCAAATATAAGTAATTTTTTAGGGATGCAACCGCGAAGAACGCAAGTCCCTCCAACTCTGTCTTCTTCACAGACCGCTACCTTAGCACCATAACCACCTGCTAATCTAGAAGCGCGTACACCACCTGACCCAGCACCTAGAGTAATCAAATCGTATTCATAATTTGCCATATCTTAATCTCACTCACCTAAATTTTTGTATTAACGATGCTATAGACCTAAAATAGTCTCTAGATTTGAGCTATAATTTAAAAAACGTAAAATCAAGGTGGTGGAGGTTGTCTGGAATATTTGAACTTATTATTAACCCAAATTCCTTCTTCAATTTTACCATTCCCATAAGTTTGTTTTCCTTGGCCATTTTTGCGGTCATTTTTCCACTCGCCAAAATACTTGTTGCCTGAAAATCTTGATTTTACTCCCCAAGTAAACGTACCAAGCCCATTCTTTCTTCCTTTGAGGAAACGTCCAACGTAAACGTTTCCGTTACCATAAGAATATTTACCTAAGCCATTAGGCCTCATATTTTCCCACTCTCCATCATATATATCACCAGCAAATCTCGACTTTAAACCAAATGAATACCTACCCTTGCCGTTATACTTATCATTCTTGTACTCGCCCTCATAAATATCGCCCGCGAATTTGGACCTGGATCCAAAAATATACTT